>Ga0209243_100026_pt1 | contig 135413 bp, 136 predicted proteins | sample UppTromiDAQMD024_FD_185836 | JGI IMG/M metagenome (GOLD analysis project Ga0209243, IMG submission 185836) | Upper troposphere microbial communities from Maryland, USA - DAQMD-024 (SPAdes) (version 2) | ecosystem: Environmental > Air > Outdoor Air > Unclassified | place: USA: Maryland, Virginia...
AAATTGACCAGACCCAGACCCGGAACGGAAGGGGCGTGACGGCCGATGGCCATCGATCCGATGCACCAGTTCGCGATCCACGAGGTCGTGCATATCGATCCGGTCAACGTCCCGGGTCTGGGTCTGGTCAATTTGTCGATCACCAATTCCGTGCTGTGGATGGGCATCGCCGCCCTGGTGGTCTGCGGCTTCCTGCTGGCTTCGGCCCGCGGCGCGGTCGTGCCCGGCCGCCTGCAGTCGCTGGGCGAGTCGCTCTACGGCCTCGTCGACAACCTGACCTCGTCGATGATCGGCCACGAGGGCCGCAAGTTCCTGCCGTTCGTCTTCACCCTTTTCAGCTTCATCCTGGTGATGAACCTGTTCGGCCTGATCGCCATTCCCGGCGTCGGCGCGCCGTTCACGGCGACCTCGCAACTGGCGGTCACCCTGACGCTGGCCCTGGTGACCTTCATCACCGTCATCGTCATCGGTTTCATCCGCAACGGCTTCGGCTTCTTCAAGCTGTTCGTCCCATCGGGCGTTCCGTGGCCGCTGCTGTTCCTTCTGGTGCCGATCGAGTTCATCTCGTTCATGGTCCGTCCGGTCACCCTGTCGCTGCGTCTGTTCGGCAACATGCTGGGCGGTCACGTGGTGCTGAAGATCTTCGCCAGCTTCGTGATCGGCCTCGGCGCCTTCGCGCTCACCGGCGGCCTCGCCAGCCTGGGCTTCGTGGGCTCGGCCCTGTCGCTCGGCACGGTGGTCGCCCTGACCGCCCTGGAGTTCATCGTCGCCTTCCTGCAGGCCTTCGTCTTCGCGGCGCTGGCTTGCGTCTACATCAACGACGTCGTGAACCTGCACGCTCACTGACGTCCTGACCAACCCAAACCACGTTTCTTCAAGGGGAATTCTCCAATGGAAGTTCAAGCCGCCAAGTACATCGGCGCCGGCCTCGCGATGCTCGGCATGATCGGCGCCGGCATCGGCCTCGGCATCCTGTTCGGCAACTACCTGTCCGGCGCCATGCGCAATCCGTCGGCCGCCGCCGGCGAGCGCCCGATGCTGTTCCTCGGCATGGCGCTGACCGAAGCGCTGGGCATCTTCGCCCTCGTCATCGCCTTCATGATCCTGTTCGTCTAAACCTCAGGTCAGAGATCGTTCGATGGCGGAGACGCCTAAACAAGCGACTCACGAGGGAACCGAAGCGGCCGGCGGGCACGCCTCCGGCGGCCTGCCGCAGTTCGACCCTCAGTGGTGGCCCGGCCAGATCATCTGGCTGCTGATCATCTTCGTCGCGCTCTATGTCGTGCTGTCCAAGGCGCTGCTGCCCAAGGTCGGCAAGGCCATCGACGAGCGGGCCGGGCGGATCGAGGGCGACATCGCCGAGGCCCGGCGCATGAAGGACGAGGCCGAGGCGCAAGCCCAGGCCGCCGCGTCCGAAATGGCCGAGGCCCGTGCGCGCTCGCAGAAACTGGCGGCTGACGCCAAGGCCCACGCCGCGGCGGAAACCGCCAAGCGTCAGGCCAAGGAAGAAGCCGTCCTGCACGAGAAGCTGTCGGCCGCCGAGACCCGCATCAAGGCCGCGCGCGACGAGGCCATGGGCAACGTGCGCTCGATCGCGGTCGAGACGGCCCAGGCGATCACCGAGAGGCTGACTGGCCAGGCGGCGACCGCCGCTCAGGCCCAGGCGGCCGCGGCGAAGCTGGCCTAAGGAGGCGTTCGAGATGGAACTGCTCAAGGACGCCGAATTCTGGGTCGGAATCGCCCTGCTGATCTTCATCGGCCTCTTGGTCTATCTGAAGGTCCCGGGCGCCGCCGCCAAGGCGCTGGATTCCCGCGCGGCCAAGATCCAGGCCGAGCTGGACGAGGCCAAGCGCCTGCGCGAGGAGGCCCAGGCCCTGCTCGCCCAGATCAAGAACCAGCGCGAGGACGCCGAGCGCACCGCCGCCGAGATGCTGGCCAACGCCGAGCTTGAGGCCAAGCGCCTCGAAGTCGAGGCCGAGGCCAAGCTGAAGGAGCAGATCAAGCGCCGGGCCGAGCTGGCCGAGCGCAAGATCGCCAACGCCGAAGCCGCCGCCGCGGCCGAGGTCAAGGCCGCCGCCGCCGACCTGGCCGCCGCCATCGCCGAGGACGTGCTCTCCGCCCGCCTCGCCGGCGCCAAGGCCGATCCGCTGGTGGACGAAGCGGTCAAGCAGATGTCGGCCAAGCTGCAATAGGCTTGGGGCTCAGGCCTCAGCAGAATTGCGGAAGGGCGTCCGGGAGACCGGACGCCCTTTTTGCTTGGGCCATCCGCCGCGCGCCCGACGGGCGGAGCGGTTTGGAGGGGCGGTGGTGCGCGCCGGCGATCCCGCGCGACGTGCGGGGCGTGGCCGCAGCCGGCCGCTCCGCGGGGCTGCGCGCCGAGGGGATCAGCCCCGCTTGCGGCGCAGGTAGCGGCGGCGCAGCGAACCGGCCCTGCGCCAGCGGCGGGGCAGGATCAGGCGCTCGACGCGCAGGGCCTGCTGCCAGGCGACCGGCAGGACTTCCGGCTCGCGCCGCAGCAGGCGGCGGAGCGGGAAGATCACGTTCGGATGCCGATGCTGGTAGCGGATGAAGGTGCGGCGCGCCTCCATCGAGTTGCGCAGCACGATGATCAGCCCGACCACCAGAATCGGCAGGCCTAGGTGCCCGGGCAGCAACGCCATGGGCACCCCGACCACCATCAGGGCGATCCCCACGCCGATCACGGTCCAGCGGGCGAGGCGACGCATCGCCTCGCGGACGGAGGCGGCGAATTCGGCGCGTTGCGCGGAGCGCAAGGTGAGGACGTCTGACATGGCTGTTCTTGGGTGACCGCTGGCGCCGACGTGGGGGGGCGTCGGCCGGCCATACAGGGCTATATGTGAAATCAAACGGCGACGAACAGGCGTCGTTCCAGTTAAATCGCCGTCATGCGGCTCAATTGCAGGGCGGCGTGACAATTCCGTCTCAGCCTCCCTGTCTGCGGAACAGACGCCGGCGCAGGCCGCGCGCCGGACGCCACCGGCGCGGCAGCACCAGGCGCTCGGCGCGCAGCACCTGCTGCCAGGCCACGGGGAGCACTTCAGGCTCGCGCCGCAGCAGCCGGCGTAGCGGAAACACCATCTTCGGATGGCGACGCTGGGCCTTGATGAAGGCCCGCCGCGCGCCCATCGAGTTGCGCAGCACCAGCACCAGGCCGACCACCACCAGCGGCAGGCCGAACGGACCGGGCAGCGGCGCGATCAGCACGCCGGCGACGACCAGCACGCCGCCGACCGCCATCAGGCCCAGGCGCAGCGCGCGACGCATCATCCCGCCGGAGCGGGACGAGAGGCGGGCGCGGGGCGCAAGGCGCAGGGCGGGGGCGTAGGTCATGATCCTCGAACAGGGGCGCGCACGCCGCCTACCCTGGAGATCCCGAGCCTTCACGCCGGACGCAAAGCGGAGATAGGACCACAAGCCGGCGGCTTAAAGGCGCCGGCCTGTGCATGGACAAGGTTTAATCCGCTATTCAGCCGCCTGGGCCAGCGCCGCCTCCGGCCGCCAGCGAAGCTTGGGCTTGCGGGCCGCCAGGGTCTCGTCGAGGCGCCGCAGCGGGGCGTGGAACGGCGCGCCCTTGAACCGCTCGGCGTCGCCCGCCTTGGCGGCCTCGGCCAGCAGGCGCAGGGTGTCGCAGAACCGGTCCAGCTCGTGCTTCGGCTCGGTCTCGGTCGGCTCGATCAGCATCGCCCCGTGGACGACCAGCGGGAAGTACATGGTCATCGGGTGAAAGCCCTCGTCGATCATCGCCTTGGCGAAGTCGAGCGTGGTCACGCCGGTGCCGTCCAGCCAGGCGTCGTCGAACAGCGCTTCGTGCATGCACGGCCCCTCGGGGAAGGCCGGGGTCATGACGTCCTGCAGGCGGGCCTTGATGTAGTTGGCGTTCAGCACGGCGTCCTCTGCCGCCTGGCGCAGGCCATCGGCGCCGTGGCTCATCATGTAGGCCAGGGCGCGGACATACATGCCCATCTGGCCATGGAAGGCGCTCATGCGGCCGAAGGCGCGCTCGGCGGGGCCTTCCGGGGCCTCGACCAGGGCGAAGCCGTCCTCGCCGTGCACGATCCACGGCGTCGGCGCGTAGGGGGCCAGGGCGTCGGACAGCACCACCGGGCCCGCGCCCGGCCCGCCGCCGCCGTGCGGCGTCGAGAAGGTCTTGTGCAGGTTGATGTGCATGGCGTCGACGCCCAGGTCCGCCGGGCGGACCCGGCCGACGATGGCGTTGAAGTTGGCGCCGTCGCAGTAGAAATAGGCCCCGGCGGCGTGGGTCAACCGGGCGATCTCGACGATGTCGCGCTCGAACAGGCCGCAGGTGTTGGGGTTGGTGACCATGATCGCGGCGACGTCGGGGCCGAGCTTGGCCTCGAGGTCGGCGAGATCGACGCGGCCGTCCTCGGTCTGGGCGATTTCCTCCACCGCGTAGCCGACGAAGGCGGCGGTGGCGGGGTTGGTGCCGTGGGCGCTGGTCGGGACCAGGACACGCTTGCGAGCGTCGCCCTTGGCCTCGTGGGCGGCGCGGATGGCCAGCAGGCCGCACAGCTCGCCATGGGCGCCGGCCTTGGGCGACAGGGCCACGGCCGGCATGCCGGTCAGGGTCTTCAGCCAGTGGGCCAGCCGGTCCATCAGCGCCAGCGCGCCCTGCACCGTCGACTGCGGCTGCAGCGGGTGGATGTCGGAGAAGCCGGGCAGGCGCGCCATCTTCTCGTTCAGGCGCGGGTTGTGCTTCATGGTGCACGAGCCCAGCGGATAGAGCGCCAGGTCGATGGCGTGGTTCTTCTGGCTCAGGCGCACGTAGTGGCGCATGGCTTCGGGCTCGGACAGGCCGGGCAGGCCGATCGGCGCGGTGCGGACCAGGTCGCCGAGGTCGAGGCCGTCAGGGTCGACGTTGGGCAGGTCGACGCCGGTCTTCTCCCAGCCGCCCAGCTCGAAGATCAGGGCCTCGTCCTGCAACAGGCCGCGCCCGCCGCTCAGGGTGGCGGGAACGCCGGCGGCCTGGGCCGGGGCGGCGGCTTCGGGCCGGGTGGGACGGCCGACGGAATTCATGCTCATCAGCCTTGCTCCTTCGCGCCCAGAACCCGGGCCAGGGCCCTGGGCAGGAAGCGGATGTCGTTGTCCGGCGTCATTTCGGTGGCGGCGACCAGCAGCACGTCGTCGAGGCCGGCGGCCGGGTCGAGGCGCGAATAGGGCACGCCGGCGAGGACGCCGTTGCCAGCCAGGGTCTCGACCACCTCGGCGGCGTCGGCGGGCAGGCGGATGGCGAACTCGTTGAAGAAGCGCGGGGTCAGCACCTCGACCCCGGGAACGGCGGCCAGCTCGGCGCGCAGGGCGCGGGCCTTCTGGTGGTTCAGCGCGGCCAGCTTGCGCAGCCCCGCCTCGCCCAGCAGCGACATGTGGATGGTGAAGGCCAGGGCGCACAGGCCCGAATTGGTGCAGATGTTCGAGGTGGCCTTGTCGCGGCGGATGTGCTGCTCGCGGGTCGACAGGGTCAGCACGAAGCCGCGGCGGCCGTCGGCGTCGACGGTCTCGCCGGTCAGGCGGCCGGGCATCTGGCGCAGGAACTTCTCGCGGGCGGCGAACAGGCCGACATAGGGGCCGCCGAAGTTCAGGCCGTTGCCGATCGACTGGCCCTCGGCCACCACGATGTCGGCGCCCATCTCGCCCGGCGACTTGAGCAGGCCCAGCGAGACCACTTCCGTCGTCACGACGATCAGCAGGGCGCCGGCGGCCTGGGCGGCGGCGGCGATCTTGGCGACGTCGGTCGCCGTGCCGAACACGTTCGGCGTCTGGACCACCACGCAGGCGACGTCGGCGTCCAGGGCGTCGACCACCGCGGCCTCGCCGTCGATGGCGGCCGGCTGGCGGACGATGTCGACGCCGGCGACGTGGGCCAGGGTCTTGATGGTCTCGGCGTAGTGGGGATGCAGGCCGCCCGACAGCACCGCCTTGGGACGCTTGGTGACCCGGTGGGCCATCATCACCGCCTCGCCGGCGGCGGTGGAGCCGTCGTACATCGAGGCGTTGGCCACATCCATGCCGGTCAGGGCGGCGACCTGGGTCTGGAACTCGTAGAGGTACTGCAGCGTGCCCTGGGCGATCTCGGGCTGATAGGGCGTGTAGCTGGTCAGGAACTCCGACCGCTGGATGATGTGGTCCACCGTCGCCGGCACATGGTGGCGATAGGCCCCGGCGCCGCAGAAGAACAGGCCGTCGCCGGCGGCGCGGTTGCGGCCGGCCAGGGCGCGCAGCTCCTGCTCCACCTCCAGCTCGCCGAGATGGTTCGGCAGGTCGACCGTGCCGTCGCGGCGGGCGGTCTGCGGCACGTCGCGGAACAGGTCGTCCACGGACGAGACGCCGACGACGCCCAGCATCTCGGCGCGATCGGCGGGGGTGAGGGGCAGGTAGCGCATTCTTGCAATCCAAACCCGTCTTCCCGGATCGGCCCTCGGGCCGCCCGGGAAGACGGAAGAAAGTTACAGGGTCTGAAGGAAGGCTTCGTAGGCGTCGCGGTCCATCAGGGCCTCGACGGCGGCCTTGTCGGCGACCTTGAGCTTGGCGAACCAGCCGTCGCCCTCGGGGGCGTGGTTGACCGTCTCGGGCGTGTCGGACAGGGCGCCGTTGGCCTCGACCACCTCGCCGGCGATCGGCGCGTAGACGTCGGAGGCGGCCTTGACGCTCTCGACCACGGCCAGGCCGTCGCCGGTCTTGACGACCTTGCCGACCTCGGGGACCTCGACGAACACCACGTCGCCGAGCTGCTCGGCGGCGTAGGCGGTGATGCCGACGGTGGCGACGTCGCCGTCGAGGGCGACCCATTCATGATCTTTGGTGAAGCGCATCAGTCCGACCCTTTTCAGGCTTTGCGATGATAACGATTGGGAACGAACGGCATGGCGACCACCTCGGCCGCCTGGGGCTTGCCGCGCACGATGACCTTCAACGCGGTCCCGGCGGCGGCGAGGGCGGGGGGAACATAGCCCATGGCGATGGCCTGGCCGAGGCAGGGCGAGAAGCCGCCGCTGGTGATCACGCCGACCACGGCGCCGCCCTGGTCGGCGATCTCGGCGCCTTCGCGGGCGGGCGCGCCCTCCAGCACCTTGAGGCCGACGCGGACGCGGGAAAGCTCGCCGGCCAGCTCGGTCCGGACGCGGGCCGCGCCGGGGAAGTCGCCGGCCTCGCGGCGGCGCTTGGACAGGGCGAAGGTCAGGGCCGCCTCGACCGGGCTGGTGGTCTCGTCGCAGTCGTGGCCATAGAGCGGCAGGCCGGCTTCCAGCCGAAGGCTGTCGCGGGCGCCCAGGCCGATCGGCCGCACCCGCTCGTCCGACAGCAGCAGGCTCCACACCGCCTCGGCCGCCTCGGCCGGGACGGAGATCTCATAGCCGTCCTCGCCGGTGTAGCCCGAGCGCGAGACGATCGCGTCGACGCCGAAGGCGGTCAGCGCGGCGCTGTCCATGAACGCCATGTCGGCGGCGGCGGGAAGATGGGCGGCCAGGACCTCGGCGGCCTTGGGGCCCTGCAGGGCCAGCAGGGCGCGGTTCTCCAGGCGCTCGATGGTCACCTGGCCGGCCAGCTCGGCGTCGATGACCTTGAAGTCGTTCTCCTTGCAGGCGCCGTTGACCACCACGAACAGGCCGTCGGCGTCGGGCCGCGCGACCATCAGGTCGTCGATGATGCCGCCCTTCTTGTTCAGCAGCATGGAATAGCGCTGCTTGCCCGGCTTGAGGCCGATGATGTCGCCGGGGACCACCTCCTCGAAGGCGGCCTGGGGGGCGACGCCGCGCAGGCGGGCCTGGCCCATGTGCGAGACGTCGAACAGGCCGGCGTTCTCGCGCGTCCACTTGTGCTCGCCCATCACGCCCAGCTTGTACTGCACGGGCATGGCGTAGCCGGCGAAGGGCACCATGCGCGCGCCCAGCGCGACATGGGCGTCGTAAAGCGGGGTCCGCTTCAGGTCGGCTTGGGCGGTGTCGGTCATGACGGCTCCAGAACGCAGGGACGAGAACGCGAGGCCCGCGGACAAGGTCCGTCGAAACCGTGCGCGCCCCCGCTGTCCTGAAGCCTGAGAGATTCCGGGCCGCGATAGATCGCCGCGAACCCTTGCTCCTTCGGCGAGCGCCTAGGCGGCGCTGCTTTCCAGCGTTCTAGTCACTCCGCGGTCCTTTTGCCTGAGCGTTTCCGGGGCGGTTGCGCCTTCGGCGCCGGCGCGCCAAATCACTTGGACGCCGGTCTCTCCCGCGAGAGTGGCCGGAAACTGTGCGAGCCGGGCGGGGGAGTCAAGCGCGGCCTGACGCCCCGCCGGCTACATCCGTTCCGGAGTCTCGATTCCGAGCAGGTCGAGCGCGGTCTCCAACTGGGCCAGCGCGGCCTGGGCCAGGCCCAGGCGCGAGGCCTTCACCGCCTCGTCCTTGGCGATCAGCACCGGGCAAGCGGCGTAGAACTTGGAGAAGGCCTGGGCCAGCTTGTAGGCGTGCTCGGCGATCAGGTTCGGCGCCTTCTTGTCGTAGGCCTCGCCGAGCGCGGCCTCGAAGGCGTCGAGCATCAGGGCCAGCTCGCGCTCGGCGGGCTCGACGACGGTGATCGCCCCGGGCGTCGCGCCCTCGGCCGCGCCCTTGCGCAGCAGGGATTTGATCCGCACCGCCTGGTACAGCAGATAGGGGCCGGTCTTGCCCTCGAAGCTGGTGAAGCGGTCGAGGTCGAAGATGTAGCTGGTGCCGCGATAGTTCGACAGGTCGGCGAACTTCAGCGCCGCCACCGCCACCTTGCGGGCGATCTCCTCGAACTCGTCCTGGGGCAGCGCCTCGCCCAGGCCGGCCTCGCGCAGGCGCTCGCGCGCCTTGTCCGTGGTCATCGAGATCAGGTCGTGCAGCTTGAGCACGCCGCCGGCGCGGGTCTTGAACGGCTTGCCGTCCGTCCCGTTCATGGTGCCGAAGCCGATGTGCTCCAGCGCGCCGTCCTCGGCGTAGCCGGCCAGGTAGGCGGCGCGGAACACCTGCTCGAAGTGGTCGGCCTGCCGCTGGTCGACGCAATACAGCATCAGATGCGGGTCCTGGCTGCGACGGCGGTCGAGGATGGTGGCCAGGTCGGTCGTGCCGTACATGGCCGAGCCTTCCGACGAGATCACCAGCAGCGGCGGCAGCTCGCGCTTGTCGCCCTCGCGCGTCACCCGGACGATCTGGGCGCCCTGGTCCTCGACCAGCAGGCCCTTGGCCTTGAGGTCCTCGACCATGCCGGGGATCAGCGGGTCGGCGTCGCTCTCGCCCTTCCACAGGTCGAAGTCGACGCCCAGGGCGTGGAACTCGCGCTCCAGGGCCACGCGGCTGACCTCGATGAAGCGCCGCCACAGGGTCAGGTAGCCGGGCTTGCCGGCCTGCAGTTCGGCGGTCGCCTTGCGGGCGCGGTCGCGGTAGGCGGGGTCTTCCTTGGCCTTGGCGGCGGCCATCGGATAGAGCCGGTCCAGCATCGCCAGGTCGATCCGCGCCAGGGCCTCGGCGTCGTCGGCGCCTTCGCCGAGGGCGGCCCAGCGCGGGTCCTCGTCGCCGGCGGCGACGATCAGGAGGCCCATCTGGAAGCCCCAGTCGCCGAAGTGGGCGTCGCCCCAGACGGTATCGCCGCGGAAGCGGTAGATGCGCTTGATCGATTCGCCGATGATCGCGGCGCGCAGGTGGCCGACGTGCAGCGGCTTGGCCACGTTGGGGCCGGCGTAGTCGACGATCACCCGGCGCGGCCGGGCGACGATCTCGGCGCCGGCGCGCGCGTCGGCGGCGATCTGGCGGGCGCGGTCCGACAGGGCCTGGTCGCTGATCTTCAGGTTGACGAAGCCGGGGCCGGCGATCTCGATCCCGGCCAGCATGGGGCTTCCGGCCAGGCGCGCGACCACGGCGGCGGCGATCTCGCGCGGGTTGCGCTTGGCGGCCTTGGCGGCGGCCAGGGCGCCGTTGCATTGGAAGTCGGCGAGGTCGGGACGGTCGGAAGGCGTGACCCGTCCCAGGTCGGCAGGCAGGCCCTCGGCGGCGAAGGCGGCGCTGACCGCTTCGCCGAGGGCCGTTTTCAGATCGCTCATGGCTTGGCGGCGGCCTGCTGGGTTCCGCTGGCGTTGACGCGGAAGCGTTTGCCCTCGCGGTTGAACTGGGCCATCTCGGGCGTGACGTCGAAGCCGACCAGGACCTCGAAATTGTTGCCGCTGATGGTGGCCTTGGCGCGGGGGATGACGATCTCGTTGATGGTGTCGGTGACGTAGACGCGGTCCTGACCGGCGGGGAAGTCGGCCTTCACGTCGAAATACTGCTTGGCCAGCACCGAGCGGTTGCGGTCGGTGACCGCCACCCAGTAGCGATAGGCGTGGGCCGAGCCCTCGGCTTGCGGGCCGCGCCCGAACTCGAACAGGACCTCGAGGGCCAGCTTGATCGGCTCGTCCGACTTGTACTCGCAGCCCGAGCCCAGCTTCTGGATCTCGCCGGTGTAGCCGGCCTGGGCCGAGGCGGTCTTGTTGTCCTTGAACTCGACATAGCGGCCGGCGTCGTAGAGCACCTTGACGTAGGGGCAGGGGCCGGCGTTGCGCAGCTGCTTCAGCGGGGCCTGGCCGTTGCCCCATTCCTGGTCGCGCTTCTTCTTCTTGGCGTCGTCGGCGCCCTGGTCCTGGCCGCCCTGGCCTCGGCCGCCGCGGCTCTGGGCGTAGGCGGCGGGAGCGCTCGCGACGAGAGCCGCGATCACGGCGGAAACCAGCAGGAACGAGCGGCGCATGGACGGTCCGGAATTGTAAGGAGCGGGCCGCGAGACTGCGGCGCGCATCGACTAGAGCCTGAATAAAGGCTTCTGTTTGACGTCGCAATGCAAACGGCGCGTGGCGATCGCCCCGCGGAAGGCTTAAGTTCCGCGCCATGAGCGCCCAGATTCCCGCCGCCGCCGCGCCCCGTCCGCCCCTGACCGTGCTGCTGGCCAGTCCGCGCGGCTTCTGCGCCGGCGTCGACCGGGCCATCCAGATCGTCGAACGCGCCATCGAGAAATACGGCGCCCCGGTCTATGTGCGCCATGAGATCGTCCACAACCGCCACGTGGTCGAGCGCCTGCGCGCCCTGGGCGCGGTGTTCGTCGAGGAGCTGGACGAGGCGCCGACCGACCGGCCGGTCATCTTCTCCGCCCACGGCGTGCCCAAGTCGGTGCCGGCCGAGGCCTCCCGTCGCCAGATGCTCTATCTGGACGCCACCTGCCCGCTGGTCTCCAAGGTCCACGTCGAGGCCGAGCGCCATCACGACGCCGGCCGCGAGATCGTGCTGATCGGCCATGCCGGCCACCCGGAGGTGATCGGCACCATGGGCCAGCTGCCGGCCGGGGCTGTGGCGCTGATCGAGACCGTGGCCGACGCGGCGGCCTTCCAGCCGCGCGATGCGGCCAATCTCGCCTTCGTGACCCAGACCACCCTGTCGGTGGACGATACGGCCGAGATCATCGCCACCCTGCAGGCGCGCTTCCCCGGGGTCGCCGCGCCGCACAAGGAAGACATCTGCTACGCCACCACCAACCGCCAGGAAGCGGTGAAGCGGCTGGCCGAACGGTGCGAGCTGCTGCTGGTGGTCGGTTCGAAGAATTCCTCCAACTCGGTGCGGCTGGTCGAGGTCGGCCATCGCGCCGGCGTCGCCGAGGCGCGCCTGATCGACGACGCGGCGGGGCTGGACTTGGCCTGGTTCGCCGGCGTGGGCGTCGTCGGCCTGACCGCCGGCGCCTCGGCGCCCGAGACCCTGGTCGAGGGGGTGATCGAGGCCCTGCGCGAACGCTTCGACCTGACGGTGGAGGAGGTGTCGCCCACCCGCGAGGCGGTCAGTTTCAAGCTGCCCCGGGTGCTGACCGAGCCGGCCTGACGCCCGCCTTCCGACTGACGGCTTGACCTTGGCGCGCGGCTACCGCATCCCCGCGCCATGGCCGTCTACACCGACATCACCGACGCCGAGCTCGACGCGTTCCTCGCCGACTACGACCTTGGGCGGCCCCTGGCGTTCAAGGGCATCGCCGAGGGCGTCGAGAACTCCAACTTCCTGCTGGAGACCGAGGCGGGGCGTTTCATCCTGACGGTCTACGAGCGGCGGGTGCGCAGCGAGGACCTGCCCTATTTCCTGGGCCTGATGCGCTGGCTGGCCGACCACGATTTCCCGTCGGCGGCGCCGGTCGAGGACCGCCGGGGCCGGGCGCTCAAGACCCTGCGGGGCAAGCCGGCCGCCATCGCCGACTTCCTCACCGGGGTCTCGGTGCGCAAGCCCGGCGTCCAGCACTGCCGCGAGGCGGGCGAGGGACTGGCCCGCCTGCACCTGGCCGCCGAAGGCTATCCGGGGCGACGGCCAAACGACCTGGGCCACGCCGCCTGGGCGCCGATGTTCGCCGGCCTGCGCGGCGCGGCCGAGGCGCTGAAGCCTGGGCTGGCCGCGGTGATCGAGAAGGACCTCGCCACCCTGGCCCTGACCTGGCCGCGCGACCTGCCGGTCGGCGTCGTCCACGCCGACTACTTCCCCGACAACGTCTTCTTCCGCGACGGCCGGTTCGCCGCCGCCATCGATTTCTATTTCGCCTGCGAGGACGCCCTGGCCTACGACGTCGCCGCCGCCCTCAACGCCTGGTGCTTCGAGGCCGACGGCACGTTCAACGTCACCAACGCCCGCGCCTTCGTCGCCGGATACGAGCGCCGCCGGCCGTTGGCCCCGGCCGAGCGCGAGGCCTTGCCCATCCTGGCCTGGGGCGCGGCGATGCGCTTCTTCATCACCCGGCTGGCTGACTGGGGCGCCACACCGCCGGGCGCGCTGGTCCGCCCCAAGGACCCGCTGGAATACGAACGCAAGCTGGCCGTCCACCGCGAGGCCCAGGGCCACGCGCGCGGCCTGATGCTGTTCGAGGCCGAGGCGTGAGCGCGAGCCTGGGCGAGCCCAAGGTCATCATCTACACGGACGGCGCCTGCCGGGGGAATCCTGGTCCGGGCGGCTGGGGCCTGATCCTGATCTGGGGCGGGCTCGAAAAGGAGATGTGCGGCGGCGAGCTGTCGACCACCAACAACCGCATGGAGCTGATGGCGGCCATCCAGGCGCTGGAGGCGCTGAAGCGGCCGTGCAAGGTCGAGCTGCACACCGACAGCCAGTACGTGCGCAACGGCGTCACCCAGTGGATCCACGGCTGGAAGGCGCGCGGCTGGAAGACCGCAGACAAGAGCCCGGTCAAGAACGAGGACCTGTGGCGCCGCCTCGACGCCGCCCGCGCCCGGCACGAAGTCGATTGGCGCTGGGTCAAGGGCCACGCCGGCCACCCCCTGAACGAACGCGCCGACGGGCTGGCGCGCAAGGGCATGCTGCAGGTGCTGGGCGAGGCCTGACCGCCGGCGGCGGCTCGTCCTTGATGGTTCGCGTCGCCCGACGCCGAGGGCTTGTAGGACAGCCGTGCGCCCAAGCGGCATGGCTTATGGTTGCATGAATCGTCGATAGTCCGCCTACCTTGCACGCGCAGGGTGCAGCAGGGGCGACATGGCCAAGCCAATTTTATGCAGCGATCACCGCCGCTCGATTTCAGGTCGTCAGGCGGCTGTCTGGCTGGCGGTCGCGGGCCTCGCGGCGCTGTGGACCCTCGTCGTTCGCGGGCCGTACCTTGATGTGGTCGCCCTGGATGGCGATGAGGCGCTGTTCTTGATGATCGGCAAGGCCTGGGCGTCGGGCCATCCGCCCTATACCGTCATTTGGGATCTGAAGCCGCCGGGGCTCTACCTGATCTACGCCGCCGTATGGTCGATGTTCGGGGACGATCTGGTCGGCCCCAAGGTCGCCTGCTTGGCGGCGGTCATCGCCACCAGCTTGGGGCTCTACGTTTTTGCGGCTTGGTTCCTAAAGAGCCGAAGAACGGGCGTGGCGGCCCTGCTGCTCTACCCGCCGATGACCCTGGTGCTGGACGGATTGGCCAGCAAGCCGGACCTGTTGATGACGCCGTTCCTGGCCTGGGGGGCGGTCGCGGCGTTCGCCAGCTTGCGTTCGCGGAACAACCGGTCGGCTGTCGCGCTTGCCGCGGGCCTGCTCGTGGGATGCGCGGGCATGGTGAAGCAGACGGCCGCGTTCGAGGCCGCTTATTTCTTTTTCGCCCTGGCTATCGCTGACAAGGGTCTTGGCCGGCGTGCTATGGCTTTCGTAGCTGGTTGCGCCTTCGCGCCGATGCTCTTCGTCTTCTGGTTTACGAAGCTCGGGTTGGTGAACGCCCTGTTTCAGGGCGCTGTTCTATCGGCGTTTCAACGGCTCGGCGGCGACGGCGTCGCCTTCACGGAGACGCCCGTCAGGTTCCTGGCGATGCTCAAGCCGGTGTTGCCCCTGGTTATCGGGGCCGGGCTGGCGTGGTGCGAACGTCGACGGCTGGTCTCTGAGGGGCGCCGCGCCGAGCTGAGCTTCATCGCGGGTTGGGCCGGAGCCAGCGCGGCGGGGGCGTTCGTCATGCGCGCGATGTATGCAGCCTATTTCCAGCCGCTGCTGCCCACGCTGACGCTCCTGACGGCGGCGTTTCTGATGCTTGGAATCTGGCCTGCGCTGACCGGGCGGGCAAGGACGGCGACAGCGGTCGTCCTGGCGGTCTGCGCGATTGCCTACCCGATGGTCTTCTTGCAGGTTTCGCAAGAGCACCGCCTGATCGCCAATCGGACGCCTCGGGAGATCGGAGCCTATCTCCGCCATGAGGCGCTGGCGCCTGGCGACAGCATCTATGTGGTGGACTATGAGCCCGTCGTTTATCTGCTTGCGGGCGCGACGGCGCCGACCCGTTTCGTTCTGCCGCAGCATTTGGTCTGTCCATTTCCCGCCTCCGGCGTCCAGGCGGATCAGGAAATCATCCGAATCATGGCCAGCCGGCCGCGCTGTCTTGTGTTGGCGGCGAGTCGTCGGCGAATGGCTTGTGAGCAGGAAACCCTCGTGCGCCTGCCCGAGCGTCTCGGCGAGGGGCATTATACCGTGCATCAGCGTTTTGTCGGCGGTGGAGAGGCGGTGGACGTCCTTTGCCGCCAATAGTGAAGCCGGACCTGAGCGCCGGCGATGTTGGCGTCCCGTTCTGCGCAGGCGTGGCGAGCGGCTTCAAGTCGTGCGGGGACGGGGGAGCGGGCGGCGTTGATAGTTCAGCATTAAACTAATACGATGGTTTATCGTTGAACCATTGGGGGCACCGTGTCCTCGTCTCGTCGCGATGTCATCCGCCTGGTCGGGGGCGGGGCGGTGGCCGCCGCCGTTCCCTTGGCCGGATGCGCGCCGCTTCCCGACGTCCGGGCCGCCTGGGTCGATCCCGGCGCCGGCGAGGCCGACCCGCGCCGCCGCGCCCTGGCCTGGGCCCTGCTGGCGCCCAATCCCCACAACATGCAGCCGTGGATGGCCGACCTGCGCGAGCCGGGCGTCGTCACCCTGTACGCCGATCCCGCGCGGCTGCTGCCGCAGACCGATCCCTTCAACCGCCAGATCGTCGTCGGCTGCGGGGCTTTCCTGGAGCTTCTACGGCTGGCGGCGGCCCAGGGCGGGCTTGACGCTCGCATCGCGCCTTTCCCCGAGGGGGAGGCCGACCGCCTCGACGGCAGGCCGTTCGCGCGGGTGACGTTCGCTCCAGGGGGCGTCGCCGACCCGCTGTTCGGCCACGCCCTGGCGCGGCGCACCACCCGCGCCCCGTTCGACGACAGGCCGGTGGCCGAGGCGGCGGCCCGCAGGATCGCCGGCGCCGCGCGGTCCGGCGCGACGGCCGGTTTCACCCTGGAGCCTGGTCGGACGGCGCGCCTTAAGGCCCTGGCCTATCGGGGGGCGGAGATCGAGGCGCATACGCCGGCGGCCCACCGCGAAAGCTGCGAGCGCACCTTCATCGGTTCGCGCGACGTCGCCGCCCATCCTTGGGGCGTGCCGCTGGACGGGGCGGCGATCGACGCGGCCCACGCCGTCGGCCTTCTGACGCGGGAGAAGCTGGAGACGCCGGGGACCTGGGCCTACGGCCAGTCGCTCGCCTTTCTGAAGGGCCTGGCCGACACCGCGCGCGGGTTCGTGTGGCTGACCACGGCGCAGAACCGCCGCGCCGACCAGATCGGCGCCGGGCGGGACTATTTCCGCGTCAACGCCCAGGCCGCCGCCGAGGGCGTGGCCATGCACCCCTGGAGCCAGTGCCTGGAGGAGTACCCGGTCATGGCGAACCTGCTCGACGAGACGCACCGGGAGCTGGCGCCGCAGGGCGGCCGGGTGCAGATGTTCGTGCGCATCGGCTACGCCAAGCCTGTACGCCCGGCGCCGCGCCGGGGCCTGGCCGCCCAGATCCGGAGCGCCTGATGTCGGCCAAGGATCGGCCCGACGTCCAGGTCTTCACCGAGATCGGCATCATCGATCAGTTGGCGCGGACCCAGCTCGAGCGGGTGCTGCCGCCCGGCCTGAGCGAGGCCCAGTTCACGGTGCTCAACCACTTCGCCCGCCGGGGCGGGATGGAGAGCCCGGCGCAGCTGGCCTCGGCCTTCCAGGTGACCAGGGGGGCGATGACCAACACCCTGCAACGCCTGGAGGCGCGAGGCTTCGTCACGGTCGCCGGCGATCCGGCCGACGGCCGCAGGAAGCTGGTCTCGATCACCCCGGCGGGATTGGCCGCTCACGAGGCCGGGTTGATCGCCATGCGTCCTTACCTGGAGCGCCTGCGGGCCGCGTTCGCGGACGCCGACTTCGCGGCGGCCCTGCCGTTCCTGCGCGCGCTGCGGGCGTGGCTGGACGACAACCGCTGACCGGGCCGCAGGCTCAGGCCGGGCGCACCTTCAGCCGCGCTCCGCCCAGCACGCCGACCACCTGCACCGTCTGGCCGGCGGCCGGCTGGGCGTCCCCGTCGACCTCGGCGATCCATTCGGCGCCGTCGACCAGCACCCGGCCGTGGCCCAGCGAGAAGTCGTTCGTGGCCTGGCCCTCGCGGCCGATCAGGCTGGCGGCGCGGTCGTTGATGTCGGGCCCGGGCTGCAGGCGCTTGGGCGGCAGGTAGCGGCGGGCGAGGAAGGTCGAGACCAGGGTCAGGACCGCGAACAGCGCCAGCTCGCCCGGCAGGCCGAGGTCGAGCCCGGTCAGGGTGAACAGGCCGACGACCACGGCCGAGGCGGCCGGCCACAGCAGGTAGCCCGAGCCGGTGGCGACCTCGGCGGCGAGCAGCAACGCGCCGACCGCCAGCCACACCCACATCGGATGACCCAGATAGAACACCATCAAGCCATGCATCTAGGCGTTCGCGCTCCGTCTATTTCACTGGGGGGACCGCCCCCCGGCCGCCCGGCGCGGGCGGCGTATGGGGCGCATTCTGCGCCGCCTTGACCAGTTCCGTCACGCCGGCGATCGATCCGACCAGGCCGGCCATGTCGGCGGGCACGATCACGGTCTTCTGCTGGGGCGAGGAGGCGAGGGCGGCGAAGGCCTCGACGTATTTCTGGGCGATGAAGTAGTTGACGGCCTTGACGTCGCCCTTGGCGATGGCCTCCGAGACGTAGGCTGTGGCCTTGGCCTCGGCCTCGGCCTGGCGCTCGCGGGCCTCGGCGGTGCGGAAGGCGGCCTCCTTGCGGCCCTCGGCCTCCAGCACCGTCGACTGCTTGCCGCCTTCGGCGCGCAGGATGGCGGCCTGCTTCTCGCCGTCGGCCTCGGTGATCGCCGCCCGCTTTTCACGCTCGGCCTTCATCTGGCGGGCCATGGCGTTGGTGATGTCCGGCGGCGGCTGCAGGTCCTTGATCTCGATGCGCGTGCACTTGACGCCCCAGGGATGGGTCGCCTGGTCGATGGTGGTCAAGAGGCGGGTGTTGATGGCGTCGCGCTGCGACAGCACGTCGTCGAGGTCCATCGAGCCGACCACGGTGCGCAGGTTGGTCATGGCCAGCTGGCCGATGGCGTAGTTGAGGTTGTCGACCCGATAGGCGGCCTGGGCGGCGTCGATCACCTGGATGAACACGATGCCGTCGATCTGGACGGTGACGTTGTCCTTGGTGATGACGTCCTGGCGCGGGATCTCCAGCACCTGCTCCATCATGTTCACGCGGCGGCCGATGGCCTCCACGAACGGGGTCAGGATGCTCATGCCCGGCTTCAGCGTGCGGGTGAACCGGCCGAACCGTTCGACGGTGAACTCGCGCCCCTGGGGCACGATCTTGATGACATTGAACAGCACGAAAGCGGCGAGGAGCAGAAACGCGACCGCGACGAACAGAGACATGGACGCCCTCCCAAGCGATGCCAGGCCCACACCCTAGCGCGGGGTTGCGTCGTTCGCCACCGCCGCCGCATGGGTTGTCGTGCGGCCGAGCTCGGCGGCGAGGTCGCGGCCGCGCTCGGCCGCCGCCGCCAGGGCCGCGCGACTGTCGTCGTCGCAACGGGGATAGCGGACCTGGGCCCGGCGATAGCCGGCGTTGAACGCCTCCTTGAGGTCGATCTCCTGGTCCTGCGGCGCATGCTCGTTGTCCAGGAGCCGCTGCATCCGGCCGCGCCAGAACTGGTCGCCGGTTCCCCGGCAGGCCTGGCGCAGGGCGTGGCTTTCGCCGATCACGGCGGCGAGCTCGGCCAGGACCTGGTCCCTGGCGCCGTCGCGGTCCTGGGCGGCGGCGGGCCGGACGGGCAGGGCCGCCAGCGCGAGGCTGGCGATGAGGGCGGCGCGCTTCATGGCGTCATTGAACACCCGGCGCGGGGGCTTGTCATGGGGCCGTCCCCTCCCAGCCCGGCGCGAAGGGGAAGCGTTCGGCCCAGAACGCCTGGAGGCGCGGCTCGGCGTCGACCCGCCGCACGACCTCGGCCAGCCTGGGCGCCTCGCGATAGAAGCGCGCGCGCCTGGGCCCCCAGCGCGAGACCACGGCGACATAGAGGTCGAGCACGCCCAGCGTCTCGCCCAGGATGAAGGGGGCCGGCGCGACCTGGGCGTCCATCCGCCCCCAGCAGAAGGCGATGCGCTCGGCGGTGCGTTCGGCGAGCACGGCCTCGTGCGCCGCGTCGGCGGCCAGCCGCGAGAGGTCGTCGCGAATCCAGTAGAGCGAATAGATCGCCGCCGAGACATAGGCCATCCAGCGCAGGAAGGCCGGCCGCGCCGGATCGCCCGGCGGCGGGGCGAGGCGGGCCTCGGGGAAACGCTCGGCCAGCCAGATCAGGATGGCCGCGCTCTCGGTCATCACCTCGCCGTCCGGCAGCACCAGGGCCGGCACCTGGCGCAGCGGGTTCACCGCCCCGGCGCGCCGGTCGCGCAGGGGGGCGGACAGCGACGGCTCCTCGATCAGGCGATAGGGCGCGCCCGCCAGGGTCAGCGCCGCCTCGACAGGCACGGAGCCGGCCCCGCGCGCGCCGTAAATCGTGAATGGCTTATCCACAGCGGTAACCTTATCTTGTGAATTGAGGCCTAGTTCACACTACATATGGTGGTCAGCGAGCCCTTCGCTGCTTACCGTTACGCCAGTCTAGACCCGACCGCTCGATTCGCCTGAGGACGCCGCCATGACCGCCGCCAAACTGACCGGCCTGCTCACCCCCTCAGCCGCCTACAAGCCGTTCCGCTATCCCTGGGCCTACGAGTTCTGGAAGCGCCAGCAGCAGGTCCACTGGCTGCCGGAAGAGGTGCCGCTCGGAGAGGACTGCAAGGACTGGGCGACCAAGCTGTCGGACGGCGAACGCAATCTGCTGACCCAGATCTTCCGCTTCTTCACCCAGTCGGACATCGAGGTCGCCGACAACTACATGGAGCGCTACGGCCGGGTGTTCAAACCGACCGAAGTGAAGATGATGCTGTCGTCGTTCGCGAACATGGAGACCGTCCATATCGCGGCCTACGCCCTGCTGCTCGAAACCATCGGCATGCCGGAGAGCGAGTTCGGCGCGTTCCTCGAATACCAGGCGATGCGCGACAAGCACGACTTCATGCAGAAGTTCGGGGTCGACACCAACGCCGACATCGCCCGCACCCTGGCCATGTTCGGCGGCTTCACCGAAGGCCTGCAGCTGTTCGCCAGCTTCGCCATGCTGATGAACTTCCCGCGCTTCAACAAGATGAAGGGCATGGGCCAGATCGTGTCGTGGTCGGTGCGCGACGAGAGCCTGCACTGCGAAGGCATCATCAAGCTCTACCACGCCTTCAACAAGGAGACCGGCGCGGTGACCAAGGCGGTGGCCGACGACATCGTCGACTGCTGCAAGACCGTGGTGAGCCTCGAGGACAAGTTCATCGACCTGGCCTTCGAGATGGGCTCGGTCGAGGGCATGACGCCCGAGGACATCAAGGCCTATATCCGCTTCATCGCCGACTGGCGTCTGCGGCAGCTCGACCTGCCGGCGGTCTACGGCGTCACCGAGAACCCGCTGCCCTGGCTGCAGGCCCTGCTGTCGGGCGTCGAGCACGCCAACTTCTTCGAGGCGCGCGCCACCGAATACTCCAAGGCCGCCACCCGCGGCCAATGGCAGGGCGACGCCGGCGTGTGGAGCGAGTTCGACCGCATGATGACCAAGCGTTCCGAGAACGTGCTGCCGGCCGAATAGCGGCGATCGCGTCCGTGCGCGGCTGGCGGCTGTTCAAACTGCTGAGTTGGGTCTGGGCGCTGGCGTTCTTCGCCTTCGTGGGGCTGGCGCTCGCGGGCGCCGGCGTTCCGGTGATGCTGTGGTCGGGCGGGGCGCTGCTGGTCGTCAGCCTGGTCCAGCACTTCTGGCGCTGCCCACGATGCGGCGAGCTGTTCAACATCGGTCGCGATGCACGCACCGGCCTTTGGACGAACCTGGACGCCCGCGCCTGCCGCCATTGCGGCCTGGCCAAGCTGGAGGCCGTCGACGACGAGGGCCCTCCGGGGTCGGGGGAGACGCGCCGTCAGCGCACCGGCTTCTCGACCAGCCACAGGTCCTGGCCGCCCTCATAGGTCGCCTCGCCGAGCCACGCGCCCAGGCGGACCGGCTCGATCACGCCGAGGCCAGCCTCGGCGACGACGGCGCGCAGCAAGGTCTCGTCGAAGGCGATGGCCCGTTCCGGCGCCTTAGGGTCGAGGACCATGACCCCCGGCTCGAACGGCGACAGGGCCGGCTCGCCCCGTCCCGGGATCAGCGTGTAGGCGGTGAACAGGAAACGGCCGCCGGGCTTGAGCGCCCGCGCGCTCTCGCGCAGCTGCCGGGCCACCACCGGCAGGCGCAGATGGGTGAAGACCGAGGTGGCGAACGCCAGGTCGATGCTCTGGTCGGGGCAGGGAAAGACGTATTGCTCGGGCGCCGCCGAGCCTCTGACGTTGTAGACAGGGTTGGCCACGTCGGCGTGGTGGAAGGCGAAGTCGGGGCGTCGGCGGCGAAAGCGGCGGCGGCAGGAGTCGACCGCGATCCGCGAGACGTCGAAGCCGACATAGCCGCCCTCGGGGGCCAGGAACTCCGCCAGGGGCGCAGCCGCCCGCCCGGTGCCGCAACCGATGTCGAGCACGCGCCAGTCCCGCCGCAGGCCGGCGATATCGACGAGCTGACGCAGAATGGCCTCGCCCGAGGCGCGGAAGTCGCCGCCGCCGACATTGTGGAAGGTCTGCCAGGGCTCGTTCCAGCGGCCAGGATCGCGCAGGCGCGCCGGCAGGCTGCTGACGTCGAGCCAGGCGCCCGCGCAAATTCGGCGCACGACGGCCGGCGTGCGGTCGGCGATGGGCCGCAGCAGACTTCCGGACGCGAGGCCGATGACGCCTCTTTCGGTCGATCGGGATTCCGTCATGAGCGCCCGTCGCCGAAGGTTGGTCCCGTGGCCGCCGTTTGGCATGTTCCGGCGCGTCGGGGAAGGCTCCGGCGCGCGGCGCCTCGAAAGTTTCACCGATCTGCGTTATGACGCTCGCGCATGACTAGGAAAGAAGATCTGCCGGCGATCGTAGACCGGCTCAATGAACTGTACCTGCAATCCGTCCAGACCCTGCGCCGAGCGCTTCAGGCCTACCTGACCAAGGGCGAAAAGCCCGATGCGGGCGCCCGGCTGGAAGGCGCGTTCACCTATCCCGAACTGCGCATCGTCTATACCGGCGAGCGCAAGACCGCCCGGCTCAGCCGCGCCTACGCCCGCCTGACCACCCCCGCCGTCTATTCGGCGACGATCACCAAGCCGGACTTCTTCCGCGGCTATCTGATCGAGCAGTTATCGCTGCTGGTCGAGGACTTCGAGGTCGACATCGAGGTCGGCCGCTCGCAGCAGGAAATCCCCTATCCCTACGTGCTGGACGGCGCCGAGGACCTGGCCCTGGACGCGGTGTCGTCGCAGGAGCTCGCCCGCTGGTTCCCGGCCACTGACCTCGCCCATATCGGCGACGAGGTCGCCGACGGCTTTTGGGAGCCGGCGCTGGAGGAGACGCGGCCGCTGTCGCTGTTCGACGCCCTGCGCGTCGATTTCTCGCTGGCCCGGCTGAAGCACTACAGCGGCGCCCCGGCCGAGCACGTGCAGCCCTATGTGCTGTTCACCAACTACCACCGCTATGTCGACGAGTTCGTGCGCTGGGCGTGCGAGGAGCTGCGCAAGCCGGACAGCCGTTACACGGCCCTGTCCTGCGCCGGCGGCGTGGTGGTCACCGCCGAGACCGAGAACCCCGAGGCGGCCGTCGCCAACGGAACCTGGCGCAAGCACCAGATGCCGGCCTATCACCTGATGGCGCGGGACGGCAAAGGCGTGACCCTGGTCAACATCGGCGTCGGCCCGTCCAACGCCAAGACCATCACCGACCATCTGGCGGTTCTGCGGCCCCAGGCCTGGCTGATGATCGGCCACTGCGGCGGCCTGCGCCCCAGCCAGACCATCGGCGACTACGTGCTGGCCCACGCCTATCTGCGCGACGACCACGTGCTCGACGACGTGCTGCCGCCGGAGATCCCGATCCCGCCGATCGCCGAAATCCAGCAGGCGCTCTACCGGGCGGCCGAACTGGTCAGCGGCGAGACCGGCGACCAGCTCAAGAAGCGGCTGCGCACTGGCACCATCGTCACCACCGACGACCGCAACTGGGAGCTGCGCTACACCCTGTCGGCCCTGCGCTTCAACCAGAGCCGGGCGGTCGGCATCGACATGGAATCGGCGACCATCGCCGCCCAGGGCTATCGCTTCCGCGTGCCCTACGGGACCCTGCTGTGCGTGTCGGACAAGCCGATCCACGGCGAGATCAAGCTGCCGGGACAGGCCAACCGCTTCTACGAGCAGGCGATCAGCCAACACCTGGCCATCGGCCTGACCACCATGGACATCCTGCGCCAGGAAGGGCCGCGCCTGCATTCGCGCAAGCTGCGCGCCTTCGACGAGCCGCCGTTCCGGTGAGGCGCGGGGACGGACGCGGCCGCCCGGCGGCCCGTCCGTTCAGCAGTCCCAGGCCTGGACGTTGGTCTGCTCGACGATGCGGCCGCCCGACAGGGTGAGCATGGCCGAGCACGACACCTTTAGCCCGTCGGCATAGGCGCAGGATTCGAGGAAGGCGATGTGGCTTTCGTCCGCCGAGATCGCGTCGACATGATGGGTCATGGCGCGGCCGCAGACGTCCTCGTAATAGCGCGCGATCTGGCCGCGGCCGCGAAGCTCCAGCGGTCGGCTGGGCGGGTGGTCGCGATCGATGAAACGCACGACGGCGTCCTCGGTGTAGAACGACAGCAGGGTCTCGGCGTCACGCCCTTCCAGGGCGCGGGTCAGGTCCTGGGCGGACAGGGGATGCATGGCGGCCTCCCGGATTTGCGCAAGAAGACGAAGGTTAGGCTCGCCGGGCGCGGCGGTCGAATCAAACCCTGTTGTCCGGGGCGGCTTCGTCTCGCTTTTGTCGCAGGCCGGCGCTAACAACGGCGCATGACCCAGCGCATCCTTCCGTTCGACGGCGTAGAGAATTTTCGGGATTTCGGCGACTACGGCGCGGGCAGGGGCCGGCTGCGGAAGGGTTTCCTCTACCGCTCGGCCCACCACGCCCACGCGACCGAGGCCGATCTCGAGGCGATGGCCGGGCTCGGCCTGCGGACCATCGTCGACCTGCGCCGCGTCAACGAACGCCAGCGCGACCCCAGCCGGCGCTGGACGGGTTTCGACGCCGAGGTCATCGACAATGACATCGGCGAGTCGACCGAGGACCCGTGGATGGAGTTCATCCGCACATCGGACCTGACGGCGGAATCCTTCCGGGGGCACGCCCACGAATTCTACGAGCGCGCGCCCTACGAGCAGCGGCATATCGACCTCTACGCCCGCTATTTCGCGGCCCTGGCCCGGGCCGAGGGGCCGCTGCTGATCCATTGCGCGGCCGGCAAGGACCGCACCGGCATCCTGGCGGCGCTGACCCACCACCTCGCCGGCGTCGCCGACGACGACCTGATCGCCGACTACCTGCTCACCAACGATTCCGCCCGTATCGAGGCGCGGGCGCCGCATGTCGCCAGACTGATCGCCGAGGTCGCCGGCCACGCGCCGAGCGACCAGGCCGTGCGCGTGGCGATGGGGGTCGAGGCCCGTTATCTTGAGATCGCCCTGGCCGCCATGGCTGCGACCAGCGGCTCGGTGGACGCCTATATCGAGACCGTCCTGGGCGTCGACGGCGCCATGCGTTCGTCGATCGAGGCGCGCCTGCTGGCCTGACCGCCGGGCGGCCGGCCCTATCCGCCGATAGCCGCCCCCGCCGGATAAAGAAACGCGCCCGCCGACCGGCCCTGGGCCGTCTGCGGACGCGTAAGGCGCTTGGACCTCCATCCAGAAGACCGAATAGTGCGCGCGCCTCCGGCGTCGCTCCAATCAACAGCGTGTGAAAGTCGCCGGGCGTCTCGAACTGTTGATTTGCAAACGATTCTCAATATCATAGACTGATCCCGAGCGGCGGGTCGCTGAAAATGCGGGGAGCAGGCTTGACGCGATACGATTTAGATATATCTGTAATTCCGACATATCGAAATTGTGTCGGAAAGAAAGAGACCCATGTTCAGACATCACCATCATCACCACCATCATCCGCACGCCCGCTTCGGCCCGCGTGAGTTCGGCTTCGGCGGCCGCGGTTTCGGCGGGCGCGGCCACGGGCACGGGCCGGGACGTCGCGGCCGCTTCTTCGACCAGGGCGACCTGCGCTTCGTCATCCTGCAGCTGATCTCCGAGAAGCCGGCCCACGGCTACGAGATCATCAAGGAGATCGAGGAACGCCTCGGCGGCGCCTACGCGCCGAGCCCCGGGGTGGTCTATCCGACCCTGACCCTGCTGGAGGAGCTGGGCTACGTCACCGCCGAGGCGGACGGGGCCAAGAAGCTCTACACCATCACCGAAGCCGGCCGGCAGGCGCTGCGCGACAACCAGCCGTCCATCGACGCCATCTTCGAACGCATCCGCGACATCAGCGCCCGCTTCGGCGGCGGCGTCTCTATGCCGATCATGCGCGCCCGGGAGAACCTGAAGACGGCCCTGCGGCTTCGCCTGTCGCGCGGGCCCCTGACCGACGAACAGATCGTCGCCATCGCCGCGGCGCTCGACGCCGCCGCCAAAGCCGTGGAGGAAGCCTGATGAGCCACGTGTCTCACGCCCACATCGAGACGGAGCGTCCGGGGGGGCGCTACCTCCAGCAGCTGTGCAAGCACTTCGCCCACAAGCTGCCGGTGGAGTTCACCCCCGATCTCGGCCGCATCTCCTTCCCCACCGGGGTCTGCTACCTGGCGGCGGAGGGCTCGATGCTGCGTCTCAACGTCCTCGCCCGGAACGAGATGGAGCTGGTCCAGCTCGAAGACGTCGTCGCCCGCCATCTCGAACGGTTCGCCTTCCGCGAACCCCTGGCCATCCAGTGGGTGCGGACCGGCGCGGAGCGTTAATCGCCGCGTCACGCAAACCATGCTGACAACTGTTTGAATTCGGTTCAGCTTACCGCCCGGTAGCGGTCGCGTATCAGACGGCCCACCGGGAGGAAGTATGACCGAGGCCGTTCACGCCGGGATATCGCCGGCAGCATCCGATTCGTCGGCGCCCGTCGCCGCGGAGAACCAGACTCCCTCGAAGCTGTCGCTCGGGGGACTGGCCTGGGCGCTGTTCGAGGGCGCGCGCAACCCCTACGTCATCCTCGTCACCATCTACGTGTTCATGCCGTACTTCTCGACCGTGGTCGTCGGCGATCCGGTCAGGGGCCAGGCGGCGGTGGCCGCCTACGCCATGTACGTCGGCTTCATCGTCGCCCCGACAGCGCCCTTGCTGGGCGCCTCGATCGACAAGCTCGGGCGGCGAAAGCCCTGGCTGTTCCTGTGCGTGGCCGGCATGGTTCCGCTGATCTGGGCACTTTGGTGGACGAGACCCGACCGCAGCGGCCTCAGCGTCAACGCCGTGATCGTCATCGCCACCGTCATCAACGTGCTGTTCGCCTACAGCGAGGTGCTGCTCAACTCGCTGCTGGTGCGCGCCGCCGGACTGAAGAACGTGCACAAGGCCTCGGGCCTGGCGCTGTCGCTCAGCAACTTCCTGGCGGTGACCGCGCTGATCTTCATCATGTGGGCCTTCGCCCTGCCGGGGAAGGTTCCGTGGTCGTTCCTGCCGCACGCGCCGCTGTTCGGCCTGGACCCGGCCCAGCACGAACCCGACCGCATCGTCGGGCCGATCTCGGCGCTGATCTTCATTATCGGCGCCATTCCGATGTTCCTGTTCACGCCGGACGCCGACCGCAGCCGCGTTCCGGTCCTGCACGCCTTCAAGGACGGGGTGATGCAGCTGTGGAGCATGGTCAAGCGGCTGAAGGATCATCGCGACGCGGCGATCTTCCTCGGCTCGCGCATGCTCTATGTCGACGGCATGACCGCCATCCTGTTCTTCGCCGGCGTCTATGCGGCGGGGGTGATGAAGTGGGGCGCGCTGGAGATGCTGGCCTACGGCGTCTCGCTGTCCGTCTTCGCGGTGGCGGGCGGCTTCATCGGCGGCGCGCTGGACCACTGGCTCGGCCCGAAGCGGGCGGTGCAGATCGAGCTGCTCGTCACCCTGGTCGGCATCGCCGGCATGCTGGGCATGGCGCCCGACAGAATCTTCTACTTCTGGGCCTATGACGCGTCGGCCCATCCGCCGCTGTGGAACGGGCCGCTGTTCCGCACCCTGCCCGAAGCGCTCTACATCTTCATCGGCTTCTTCAACGCCATCTTCATCACCGCCCAGTACGCGTCGAGCCGCACCCTGCTCACCCGGCTGACGCCGCCCGACCAGACCGGCGTGTTCTTCGGGCTCTACGCCCTTTCCGGCACGGTGACGCTGTTCCTGGGCTCGACCCTGGTGCACGTGGCGACCGAGGTGTTCCACAGCCAGCAGATCGGCTTCTCCATGACCGCCCTGCTGCTGGCGCTCGGGTTCATCGGGCTCTCGTTCGTGCGCGGCGGCGGGCGGGAGGCCTGACCGGCGCGATCCTTGGCAGGCGCGCCCTGACGCGACAGAGGGCGCCGATGGCGCGGTGACCGCATCGGCGCTATTGGGGCGCGATGCAGGCGGTTTCCATACTTGAGGGCCCTTGGCGCGACCCGGTCGAGGTGCTGGGGGGCTTCGCCGACGAACCCTTCGCGCTCGCCCTGCTGTCGGACGGCGGCGAACGGGGGCGCTGGTCCTATGTGGCGCGGCGGCCGGACGCCGTCCTGGCCCTGACGCGGGACGATCCGCGCGATCCCGCCGCCGCGCTTCGCGATCTGCTGGGACCGCCGCTGGCCGTCGACCCCGACGGCCCGCCGTTCCAGGGCGGTCTGGCCGGATTGGCGGCCTACGAGCTGGGGGCCCGGTTCGAGACCGTCGCGCTCGCCCGCAGCGCCGGCTGGCCCGATCTGGTCGTCGGTCGCTACGCCGTGCTGCTCGCGTTCGACCATCGCCGCCGCCGGATGCTGGCGGTCGGCCGCGGCGCGGCCGGACCGGAGGCGAAGGACCGCGCCCGCGAAGCCCTGGGCTGGGCGGCTTTTGGCCCGTCGCCCGCGCCGCCGTCGGGGCCGTTGGCCGAACGGATCGAGGCCGCGTCGGCCGCCGCCTACGAGGCGGCTGTCGCCGAGGTGGTCGGCCGCATCGCCACCGGCGAAATCTTCCAGGCCAACATCGCCCGCGTCTGGTCGGGCCGCCTGGGGGAAGGGGCGTCTCCCTATCACCTGTTCGCCCGGCTGGCCGGGCCCAGCCCAGCGCCGTTCGCGGCCTATCTGCGGCTGGACGACCGGGCGGTGGTGTCGAACTCGCCGGAGCGGTTCGTCGCCGTCGAGGCGGCGGCGGGGGGGCTGCGCGTCGAGACCCGGCCGATCAAGGGCACGCGCCCGCGCGGGCGAGACGCGGGCGAGGACGCGGCCCTGGCCGCCGAGCTGACGGCCAGCGTCAAGGACCGCGCCGAGAACCTGATGATCGTCGACCTGATGCGCAACGACCTGGCCCGGGTCTGCCCGCCGGGGGCGGTGGCGGCGCCGGAGCTGTTTCGCCTGGAGAGTTTCGCCAACGTCCATCATCTGGTCTCGACCGTGACCGGCGTCCTGGCCGAGGGCCGGGACGCGGCCGACCTGCTGGCGGCGTCGTTCCCGCCCGGATCGATCACCGGCGCGCCCAAGGTGCAGGCGATGACGGTCATCGCGGGGCTGGAGCCGCCGCGCGGCCCCTATTGCGGCTCGATGTTCTGGGCCGGCTTCGACGGCGCGTTCGATTCGAGCGTGCTGATCCGCACGGCGGCCCTCGTCCGCGACGGGGCGGGATGGCGGGTGGAACTGCGGGCCGGGGCCGGGATCGTCGCCGACAGCGACCCCGTCGCCGAGCGGATGGAGACCGAGGCCAAGATCGCGGCCCTGCTCGGCGCGCTGACGGACCGGCGCGCATGAACCTGCCGGCGGACGATCGCGGCTTCGCCCTCGGCGACGGCCTGTTCGAGACCGTCCTGGCCCTGGACGGCCGGCTGATCCGTTGGGGCGAGCACATGGCGCGGCTGCGGCGAGGCTGCGCGGCGCTGGACCTGCCCGCGCCCGACCTCGCCGTCGTTCTCGCCGCCGCGGCCGAGGCGCTGGCGCAGGCCGGCCTGACGCGCGGGCGGGCGGCGGTTCGGGTGTCGGTCACCGCCGGGTCCGGCGGCCGGGGGCTCGACCGGCCCATGGAGCCGGCCCCGCGCGTGGTCGCGACGGCTTCGCTGTCGCCCGCTCCGCCCGCGGACGCGCCGCCGGTCCGCCTGGCGGTCGCCGCGATCCGCCGCAATGAAACCTCGCCCGCCGCGCGGTGCAAGACGCTGGCCTATCTCGACAACGTCCTGGCCCGCCGGCATGCCCGCGCCGCCGGAGCGGACGACGCGGTGATGCTGAACCTGGCGGGCGCGCCGGCCTGCGCCACCGCCGCCAATTTGTTCTGGATGCGCGAAGGGCGCCTGTTCACGCCGGCCCTGGCCTGCGGCGTGCTCGACGGGATCATGCGTCACGCCGTCCTCGACGCCGCCGCCGGCTTGGGGATCGAGACGGTCGAGGCGGTCGCCGACCATTCCGAACTCGCCCAGGCCGAGGCCATGTTCCTCAGCAACAGCCTGATCGGCGTCCGGCCGGCCGTCCTCGTCGGCGCGCCGGCCGCGCCACGCCATGACATGGCGGAGCGCCTGGCGGGCGCCGCCTGGACGCTCTACGAGGGCGGCGGGCAGTCGGTGCAGGCGACCGCCGACGACCGGCGCGGCCGCAGATAGAAGACGTTGCTGAACGTCACCGGCGTCGAGATGAAGTATTTGGTGAAGGGGCTGTACTGATACTTGGCCTCGGCGACGATGACGCCGTCGCCCTTGCCGATCATGGTCACGGTCTTGGTGGTCGGATCGGTGATGTCCGACTGGATCTGGCTGAGGGTGCGCCAGCCCGTGCCCGAACCCTGCGTGGCGTTCCAGTCGACCTTGAGCGATCCGGTGGTCGGATCGGATACGACGCTGGTCAGCCGCATGCTGAGATTGGCGTCGGTGGCCGGGTAGGGGGCCATGATCAGGGCGGCGGCCTTGAAGACGTCGCTGATATTGGCCTGGTTGATGCTGCTGACCTGAGCGGTGAGATCGCCCAACGTGGCCGACACGTGATCGGCGCGTCGCTTGGCCAGATAGCCCTGGGTCAGTTCGGTCATGCCGCAGTAGAGCAGGACCATCAGGGGCGCGAGCAGGGCGAACTCGACCGCCGAGACTCCGCTGCGGTCTCGATGGAAGGTCCGAAGCAGGGACGCGAGGCGAGGGATCAGTTGCATGACGGCGGCGTCGGCGTGGTTTGGCCGTAAGGCTCGTTGCGGAACGCCGTCGAGGCGGTGACGAGAACCTGGCCCGGCTTGAGCGGAGTCACCGCGTTCTCAAGGAGCGGCGCCAGCAGCCCCCATTTGTAGTAGGCGCGAACGACGATGATGTCTCCCGGCCCGCCCATGTTGAAGACCAGCTTGGTCGGGTCGACGGTCTGATTGGTCACAGGCGCTGTCGGCGTGGTCACGTCGCGAAAGCAGCTGAAAGCGCGGACGTCGAGGCTGAGGTTTGCGCCGCAATTGGCGCTGGGGATGGCCAGGTTGCCGCACACGGCGTTCTTGAAATCGGTCGGGCCCATGCCCTGGGTCTGGGCGGAGCCGGTGCGGATCTGCCGCGCCGTCTGTGCGATGGCGTTGTCGAGCGAGGCCGAGATCGAATAGAGCAGCCCGAGATCGAACAGAACGAACAGGAAGAACAGGAACGGCGCGGCGATGATGGCGAACTCGACAGCCGTCGCGCCGCCGTTCGCGGTGGGGGCGGCGGCGATCCGCGCCCGCAGTTCCTTGATGCAAATCCCCATGGTCGAAGCCTAGCGGCCTGTCCCTAATCGACGTTTAAGCCAGGCCAATTTTTACGGCGGCGAGACGGGCAGGGCGGCTGGCCCCGCAGGCGGGCTTGGGGGAGATCCTGAGGCGTCGCTTTTGGAGATCTGTTCGCAACGGGGCGAACACGCGTACTGTACAGGCTTGGCGCCCCGATAGAGTGACATGCGGCCGACGTCGTCGCTGGACACGGTGATCTGCCCGCTGAAAAGCGGACGGCCAGCCTTGTCCAGGACCAGCAGGTTGGTGACGCCGTACCCCTTGCCCAGCACCAGGACGTTGCGCTTGTCGATCAGGTTGACGTCGGCCACCGCCGGGTTGCCGACGACAACGCTGGCGGCGTCTCCGCGCAGAGCGATGGGGCGGCTCTGATCTATCGGAATGGCCAAGCTGGCGGCCGAGGCGGCCGAGGCGAGGGCGGCGGCGGCGAGAAGGCAGGGCGTGAAGAGGGCGGAACGGCGCATGTCGGGCGACGCCTTATATTCTGGAGAGCACGCCCAGGATGGTCGGGATTGGTCAATAAAATCTGAACGTTCGGCCTGGGTGAGGGGCAATTGCGGCGCCGCCGGTTTGAATAAATTGAACTTTCTCGCGAACAGTTAATCGTTGTAAATAGTAAATGCATGTAAACTATAGAAAAATATCTAGCAATACTTCGCTGTTTACTGCCCATTAAGTGAGTGCTGCGAAATTGCTCGTGTTTTCGGGGGCAAGCAGGCCAGTGCGGCTTGATCCGCCCTAATCACTGCTTGCTGAATGGAGATCTGACATGACCAAGTTTTTCTCGCGCTTCCTGAAGGACGAGTCGGGCGCCACGGCCATCGAATACGGCCTGATCGTCGCCATGATCGCCGTCGTCATCATCGGCGCGGTGACCACGCTGGGCGGTTCGCTGAAGACCGTGTTCAGCAACGCGAACACCAAGCTGCAGCCGGCGACCACCGCCAGCTAAGAGCTATCGCCTAACGGTGATGCAAGGGCTGCGACCGCTGGAGCGGTCGCAGCCCTTCTGCTTTTGGGGCGGGTTTGCAGGACTTTGTTCACGTCGATGCGGCAGAATGAACTGTCCATCGCGGGCCAGGGCGAGATGAGGATTGATGCACGCGCTTCAGATTCTGCTGCTGCTCGCCTTTCCGGGGCTGATGATCCTGGGAGCCTTGAGCGACGCGACCTCCTTCACCATCCCCAACCGCATCAGCGCGGCCGTGATCGGCGCCTTCTTCCTCGCGGCGCTCTGCATGGGGATGCCGCTTTCCGCGATCGGATGGCATGTCGCCGTGGGCGCGTCCGCCCTGGTCCTCGGCATGGCCATGTTCGCCTTGGGCTGGATCGGCGGCGGCGACGCCAAGCTGTTCGCCGGAGCGGCGCTCTGGCTCGGTTGGCCGGCGTCGTTGAACTTTGTCCTGATCACCGGCCTGGCCGGAGGCGCCTTGGCGCTGCTTCTGCTGAACCTTCGACGCGACAGCGTCCGCCCGTTCCTCGCCGGGTACGGTTGGACGGCGCGCCTGGCCGAACCGGGCGCCGCTGCGCCCTATGGCGTCGCCATCGCCGTCGGCGCCCTGTTCGCCTTTCCCGACAGCCCGATGATGGCGCTGTTCTCCGGCTTCTAGGAGCGCCGCCGCCGCTCCGCCGCCCCAAGGATTAGCGCGCCGTTAACCAAGACCTGAGCAATTTGGCGCGGCGTCCAGAAGGGGCGACGATTCTGTTCGGGGGCGGCGATCGATCGATGTTTCGCGCCTTCCGATGTCCTCGGATGGAGTTCCGCCGCCCATGGGTTCGCCACGCGCCATCATCCTGCTGATCGTCGCCGCCTTCGCGGCGATCGCATTGGCCGTGATCGTGCGCGGCGCCTTCGGCCATAAGACCCCGACCGCCGCCGCGCCGATCATCGCCGCCAAGGCGCCGACCACCCAGGTGCTGGTCGCCCAGCGCGATCTCGGCGTCGGCGAGCGCCTGGCCCAGGGCGACCTCGGCTGGCAGGCCTGGCCTGCGGGCGACCTCAATCCCAACTACATCACCGACGGCGGCGCGCCGGTCGCTGCTTCCGCCGGCGTCGCCGCCAAGGCCGAACAGAAGGTCGCCCAGACCGCGCGGGCCGTGACGGTCGGCCAGGACCGGATGGGCGCGCTCTACGGCGCCATCGTCAAGCAGGCCCTGGTCAAGGGCGAGCCCGTGGTCTCCGGCAAGCTGGTGCGGGGCGGCGAGGGCGGCTACATGGCCGTGGTGCTGGGCGCCGGCATGCGGGCCATGTCGGTGCCGATCAGCGTCGACAAGGCGGCTGGCGGTTTCATCCTGCCCGGCGACCATGTCGATGTGATCCAGAGCCGCGAACTGGCCGGCGCCGGCCCGCAAACGCGGCCGACCATGGTGTCCGACACCCTGCTGCGTAATGTCCGCGTGCTGGCGATCGACCAGAAGACCGCCACGGACAAGAACACCCAGGCCATGGTCGGCGCCGTGGCCACCCTGGAGGTGGCGGCCAGCGCGGCCGAGGCCCTGGCGCGCGCCCAGGCCCAGGGTCAGGGGCAGGGCGGCCTTTCACTGGCCCTGAGGTCCCTGGCCGATTCCAAGGGGCCGTCCGAGCGGGCCCACACGGTCTTCGACGAGGACGCCGATCACGGGCGGGTGGTGCGCATCTTCCGCGGCGATCAGGTCAGCGAGGTGAGCACGCGATGAGGGGGCGGGGACGCATGATCCGGACCTGGGCCGCCTGCGCGGCCGTCCTGCTGCTTGCGGGAGGCGCGCGGCAGGCCGTCGCCCAGCCGCTTTCCGCCGCGAGCGGCCTTTCGGGCCCGGCGCCGGCCGGCGTCATGCGGGTCGACCTGGCCAATCTGAGCCGGGGCGCGCAGAACCTTTCCATTCCGCGCGGCAAGTCGGCGATCGTCGAACTGCCCACCGACGCGCGCGACGTGCTGGTCACCAATCCGCAGGTGGCCGACGCCGTGCTGCGCTCGCCGCGCCGCATCTATGTGCTCGGCGTCGCCGCCGGCCAGACCGACGCGGTGTTCTTCGACGCCGCCGGGCGGCGCATCCTGTCGCTCAATATCCGGGTGGACCAGGATGTCGGCGCCCTGGCCGAGACCCTCGCCCGCGTCCTGCCCGGCTCCAGCGTGCACGTCGAGGCGATCAACGACAGCGTCATCCTGACCGGCCAGGTGGCCAGCGCCTCGGATTCCGACCGGGCCAATCAGGTCGCCGCGCGCTTCGTGTCCAAGCCGGAGCAGGTGCTGAACATGCTCTCGCTCACCGGCAAGGACCAGGTGATGCTCAAGGTGCGCGTCGTCGAGATGCAGCGCAACATCATCAAGCAGTTCGGCGTCAACGCGAACGTCGTGCTCAACCAATTGGGGCAGCCTCAGTACGGCTTCGGCTTCACGCCCACCTACGGAGTCAACGGCAACTTGTTGGGCGGCTTGACCGGGGGCTATTCGCTCGACACCACCCGCCAGCCGCTGCTCGCGTCGCCGTCGGGCTGCGCCAACACCACGGTTCGCGACCGCAGCAACCCGGCGAACTGCGTCGGCACGGGTCTGGCCGGCAGTTCCGGCGTCAACCAGGCGACGGGCATGATCCAGGCGTTCGAACGAGTCGGGCTGGTCCGCACGCTCGCGGAGCCGAACTTGACGGCGGTGTCGGGCGAAAGCGCCAAATTCCTGGCCGGCGGCGAGTATCCGGTGCCCGTGGGACAAGACAGCACCGGCCGTGTCACGCTGGAGTTCAAGCCGTACGGGGTCGGGCTGGGCTTCACGCCCGTGGTCCTGTCGGGCGGCCGGATTTCCCTCAAGGTTTCGACCGAAGTTTCCGAGCTGACCAGTCTCGGCGCCTTCTCGCTGACCCAGTCCTCCACCACCAGCTCGGGCGGTACGACGAATACGACGAGCGGACCGGCGCTGGTGGTGCCTGGCCTGAGCGTCCGTCGGGCTGAGAGCACGGTGGAGCTGCCCTCGGGCGGGGCGCTGATGATGGCGGGCCTGTTGCAGGAGAAGACCAAGGAGAACCTGGATTCGCTGCCCGGCATGAACGCCTTGCCGGTGCTCGGCGCCCTGGCGCGCTCACGCGATTTCCAGAGCGGCGAGACCGAACTGGTGGTGCTGGTCACGGCCTATATCGTCTCGCCCACCAGCCCGAACAAACTTCAGACGCCAGTTGACGGTCTGCAGTTCGCCGACGATGCGGAGACGTTGCTGCTGGGCCGTCTCAACAAGGCCTATAAAGCGCCGGCCGCCGCCACCGCCGGCCGCAGCTATCAAGGACCGGTGGGCTATGTCATCCAATAGGCTCCCTTGCACCGCCTTCGCCGTGAGCGGCTGCGCCGCCCTGTTTCTGACCGCGTGCGCCACGTCGGCTCCTCCACCGGGCAAGGTCGCCAATCCGGCGACGCCGACCGAGCAGTATGCGCTGCGCGCCGCGCCGAGCTCCGACGAGATGCTGCTCGCCCTGCATATGGACCTGTCTCAGAACCAGCAGGCGGCTCTGGCCGGCTTCGCGGGACGTTGGTCCGAGGAGCAAGGCGGTGACATCGTCGTGCTGACGCCCGACCGGGGCGGAGAGCCGGCCTCGCGCACGGGCCGCAACATTGGGGCGGCGCTGCTGTCGCTGGGCGTGCCGCCGGCCCGTGTCCGCCTGAGCACCTATGACGGCGAGCCGGGCGCGCCGGCGCGGGTGGGCTACGCCCGCTTCGAGGCGGTGGTCGACAAATGCAACCAGAGCTGGGGCAATCTGACCTCCACGCGGAAGAATCAAGCCCAGCAGAACTTCGGCTGCACGGTGACCGCCAACATGGCCGCGCAGATCGCCAATCCGGCCGACATCGACCATCCGCGCGCCATGGACCCCGCCGACGGCCAGCGCCGCGCGACGGTGTTCGACAAGTACCGCAAGGGCGACGTGACGTCCTCGCACAAGGACAGCCAGGCCTCGGGCTATGTCTCCAAGGTCGTGCAGTGAGGACGGCCGGGCGATGAACCCCAAGACCCTGCATGACGATCCCTTTGACCCCGGTTTCGACGCCGAGGACGAGTTCGCGCCGCATCCGGCCGTCGACCCGTGGAGCGAACCGGCCGCGGGCCACCCCGACGCCTTCCTGTCGCCCGCCGACGAGAGCCATCGGCTGGACGATCCCCTGATCGCGCTGGGCGAGGCCGATTTCGACCGCGAGGGCGATTTCGACCATGGGGGCGGGGCGGCCGCCAATCCGATCGGCGACCTGATCGCCGACGCCGAGATGGCCCTTGGCGGCGGGGTTCCGCCTTCCGCCGCGGCCGGCGGCGCGCCCGGAGAGGCCGGCGTTCCGCGCATCACCATCCACATCTTCTGCGCCAAGGCCGAAACCGCCGAGACGGCGGAGCGCGCCGCGGCCGACCGCCGCATGGCGCGGGCGTCGACGACGATCCTGTCCGGCGGTCTGGCCGCCGCAGTCGAACACTACCAGAACCATCCGACCCCATCCCTGCTGATCGTCGAAAGTCTCGATCCGGGGCCGGTCCTGCTGGGCCTGCTCGACGACCTCGCCGAGGTCTGCGATTCCGGCACCAAGGTGGTGGTGGTCGGCGATTCCAACGATATCGCCCTCTATCGCGAACTGATGCGGCGCGGCGTCAGCGAGTACATCGTGCCGCCCCTGCAGGTGCTCGGCCTGATCAATGCGGTGACCTCGCTCTACGCCGACCCCTCGGCGCCGTTCATCGGCCGCTCCATCGCCTTCGTGGGCGCCAAGGGCGGGGTTGGGGCGTCGACCATCGCCCACAACTTCGCCTACACCCTGACCGAGCGGATGCAGACCAACGGCGTCATCGCCGACTTCGACCTGCCGTTCGGCACCGCCGGGCTCGATTTCAACCAGGACCCGCTGCACGGCGTCGCCGACGCCCTGTCGCAGCCCGAACGCCTCGATCCCGTTCTGCTGGAGCGGATGATGGCCCGCTGCACCGAGCGGCTCAGTCTGTTCGCCGCGCCGGCCACGCTGGAGGATGACTACGACATCGCGCCCGAGGCGTTCGAGGAGGTGGCCAGCAAGATCCGCACGGCGGCGCCGTTCGTCGTCATGGACCTGCCGCATCTGTGGTCGGGCTGGATGCGTCGCACGTTGCTGGCGGCCGACGAGGTGGTGGTGGTGGCCACGCCCGATCTCGCCTCGCTGCGCAACGCCAAGAACATGGTCGACGTCATCCGCCAGGCCCGCCCGAACGACGCGCCGCCGCGACTGGTCCTCAACCAGGTGGGCGTGCCCGGCCGGCCCGAGATTCCGCCCAAGGACTTCGCCGCCGCCCTCGGCCTGGACCCGTCGCTGATCGTGGCCTTCGATCCCAAGCTGTTCGGCCAGGCCGCCAACAACGGCCAGATGCTGGCCGAGGTCAACGCCAAGGCCAAGGCGGTCGAGGGCCTGGAGCAGCTGGCCCAGATCATCAGCCGCAGGGACCCGCCGCCGGCGCCGAAGAAGACGCTGCTCGGCGGCCTGTTTAAGAAGTAGGGCGCGGTGTTCGGAAGACGCTCCCAGGATGGCGAGGCCGGGCCGGCGCGGGGCGAGCGGCCGCCGCCGGCGGCGGCCGGCGTCGCCATCGCCACGCGGCCCCAGCGCGTCGATCCCGCCGTCGCGTCCGCGCCGACGCCGGCCGCCGGCAAGCCGGGCGGCGGACCGCGCCAGACCAGCGCCTTCGAACAGCTGAAAGCCGCCCAGGCCGCCGCCGCGCCGCCGGCCGCGCCGGCCCAGATCGTTCGTGAGCAGAGCGACTACTATCACGCCACCAAGACGACGATCTTCAACGCGCTGATCAACACCATCGATCTGGCGCAGCTGGCCCAGCTCGACGCCAAGACCGCCGCCGAGGAGATCCGCGACATCGTCGCCGAACTGGTGGCGATCAAGAACGTCTCGATGTCGGTGGCCGAGCAGGAGCACCTCGTCCAGGACATCATCAACGACGTCCTCGGCTATGGCCCGCTGGAGCCCCTGCTGGCCCGCGACGACATCGCCGACATCATGGTCAACGGCGCCGGCCGGGTGTTCATCGAAGTCGGCGGCAAGGTGCAGCTGACCAATGTCCGCTTCCGCGACAACGGCCAGCTGATGAACATCTGTCAGCGGATCGTCAGCCAGGTCGGCCGCCGCGTCGACGAAAGCTCGCCGATCTGCGACGCGCGCCTGCCCGACGGTTCGCGCGTCAACGTCATCGCCCCTCCCTTGGCTCTGGACGGTCCGACCCTGACCATCCGGAAGTTCAAGAAGGACAAGCTGACCATGCGCAACCTGGTCGAGTTCGGCTCGGTCAGCCCGGAGGGAGCGCGGGTTCTCGGCGTGATCGGCGCCAGCCGCTGCAATGTGCTGATCTCGGGCGGCACCGGTTCGGGCAAGACCACCCTGCTCAACACCATGACGGCGTTCATCGACCCGACCGAGCGGGTGATCACCTGCGAGGACGCCGCCGAGCTGCAACTGCAGCAGCCGCACGTGGTGCGCCTGGAGACCCGGCCGCCCAACCTGGAAGGCCAGGGCCAGATCACCATGCGCGACCTGGTCAAGAACTGCCTGCGGATGCGCCCTGAGCGGATCATCGTCGGCGAGGTGCGCGGCTCCGAAGCGTTCGACCTCCTGCAGGCGATGAACACCGGCCACGACGGGTCGATGGGCACCTTGCACGCCAATAGCCCGCGCGAGGCGATCAGCCGCCTGGAATCGATGATCACCATGGGCGGCTACGGCCTGCCGTCCAAGACCATCCGCGAGATGATCGTCGGCTCGGTCGACATCATCATCCAGGCCGCCCGCCTGCGCGACGGCTCGCGCCGGATCACCCACGTCACCGAGGTTCTCGGCCTCGAGGGCGAGGTGATCATCACCCAGGACCTGTTCGTTTACGACATCACCGGCGAGGACCCGCAGGGCGGGGTGGTCGGCCGCCACCGTTCGACCGGCATCGCCCGCCCGCGCTTCTGGGACCGCGCCCGCTATTACGGCCTGGAGCGTGAGCTGGCCGAAGCCCTCGACGCGGCGGAATAGGCATGGACCAGACGCTGGCCCTCATCCTGGTCGCCGTCCTGGCTTTCGTGATGGTGGCCGGCGTCGGCCTGGCCTTCGCCGGTGGCGACGGCTCGAACAAGGTCGTCAAGCGGGCGCAGTCGGTGACGGGAGACAACGCCCGCAGGGACGCCGGGGGCCGCGGCCGTCCGGCGGCCAATGATCCGCTGGCGCGTCGCAAGCAGATCCTGCGCACCCTGAAGGAACAGGAGAAGCAGCAGCGCAAGGTGTCGCTGACCCTGGAGGCGCGCCTGCGCCAGGCCGGGCTGGACGTCACCGTCCGCCAGTTCTGGATCGCCAGCGCCGCGCTGGCCATGCTGGTGCTGGTCGCGGCCCTGGTTCTGCGGGCCCACCCGCTGATTGCGATCGGGGCGGCCTTCGCGGCAGGCGGCGGCCTGCCGCGCTGGGTGGTTGGATTCCTGGCCAAGCGGCGGACCAAGAAATTCACCGAGGCCTTCTCGGACGCCATCGACATCATCGTGCGCGGCATCAAGTCGGGCCTGCCGGTGCATGACTGCCTGCGCATCATCTCGGTCGAAAGTCCCGAGCCCCTGGGCGGCGAGTTCAAGCGGCTGGTCGAGAATGTCGGCATGGGCATGACTATCGACCAGGCTCTGGAGCGGATGTACGAGCGCATGCCCACCTCCGAGCTGCGCTTCTTCACCATCGTCCTCAACATCCAGCAGAAGACTGGCGGCAACCTGGCCGAGGCGCTGGGCAACCTGTCGGCCGTGCTGCGTTCGCGCAAGCTCATGCGCGAGAAGATCAAGGCCCTTTCCGCGGAAGCCACGGCCTCGGCCTTCATCATCGGCTGCCTGCCGCCGGGCGTGATGGCGCTGATCTCGGCCGTGGCGCCCACCTACATCGCGCCTCTGTTCACCGACAATCGCGGCCATCTGATGCTGATGGTCGCCGCCGTGTGGATGACCGTCGGCATCGTGGTCATGCGCAAGATGATCAACTTCAAGTTCTAGCCGGGGCCTCGCCATGAACCTCGTCCAGATCTTGACCAACCCCGACAACATCCTGGCGGTGGTGGTCGCCGCCATCTGCTTCGCCACCATCGTCACTATCGTCGGGCCGATGCTGAACAGGTCGGGCCTCGAGAGCCGGATGAAGTCGGTGGCCGACCGCAAGGAGCAGCTTCGCCGGCGCTCGCGCGAGGCCTTGGCCGCGCGCGGCTCTTCGGCGGGCGCGGGCCTTCGCCACGCCGACGAGGGGCTCTACAAGCGGGTAGTCGAGCGCCTGCAGCTCTCGCGTCTGCTCGAGGACCCGAAGGTGGTCGACAAGCTGGCCCAGGCCGGGTTTCGCGGGCCGCGGCCGGTGACCACCTTCTATTTCTTCCGCTTTGTCACGCCGTTCGTGTTCGCGGCGCTGATCGCCTTCTATCTGTTCGTGATCAACGGTTTCGGCTTGCCCGGCTTCACCCGTTTCGCTTTCTCGATCGCCGGCCTGACGCTGGGCTACTACGCGCCCAACGTCTACATCACCAACGCCGCCCAGAAGCGCCGCCAGTCGATCATGGAGGCGTTCCCGGACGCGCTCGACCTGCTGCTGATCTGCGTCGAGTCCGGCATGTCGATCGAGGCCGCCCTTCAGAAAGTCGGCGCCGAGGTCGGAGCTTCCTCGATCGAACTCGCCGAGGAGCTCGGCCTGCTGGTCGCCGAGCTGTCCTACCTGCCCGAACGCCGCCTGGCTTACGAAGGCCTCGGCAGGCGGACCAACCACCCGGGGGTCAAGTCCGTGGTCACGGCGATGATCCAGGCCGAACGCTATGGCACGCCGCTGGGTTCGGCGTTGCGGGTGATGGCCAAGGAGAACCGCGAGCTGCGCCTGTCGGCGGCCGAGAAGAAGGCGGCGGCCCTGCCGGCCAAGCTCACCGTGCCGATGATCCTGTTCTTCCTGCCGGTGCTGTTCATCGTCATCCTCGGACCGGCGGTGATGAAGGTGCAGGACGCCTTCCATCACTAGATCTGCGCCGGCGCGGTCGGATCAGTCGCCCGCGTCGATCTTGTAGCCGTAGCCGCGCACGGTGCGGATCAGTCCGGCCTCGGGGTCGAGCTCCAGCTTGGCGCGGATGCGGCGGATATAGACGTCGACGACGTTGGTCAGCGGGTCGCTGTCGTAGCCCCAGACCTTGTTCAGGATGCGCGTGCGGCTCATCACCTTGCCGGGGGCGCTCATCAGCAGGTCGAGCAGCTGGTATTCCTTGGCGGTCAGTTCGACCACCCGGCCGCTCTTGCGGATCTCCATGGCGTCGCGGTCGAGCGAGACCTCGCCGATCACCACCCGGGGCGGCGGTCCGGCGTCGAAGCCGCGCCCGCGCCGGGCCAGCGCCTCGACCCGCGCCAGCAGCTCGTCGAAATCGAAGGGCTTGGTCAGATAGTCGTCGGCGCCGCCACGCAGCCCGTCGATCTTGTCCTCGGTGGCGTCCATCGCGGTCAGCATCAGGATCGGCGTGGCCAGGCCGCGCAGGCGCAGCTTGCGGCACAGCTCCTTGCCCGAGAAGCCGGGCAGCATGACGTCGAGGACGAGGACGTCGAAGTTCTCGCTGGTCGCCCGCGCGTAGCCTTCCGGGCCGTCCTTGGCGTGGGCGACGCTGTGCCCTTCGGCTTCGAGCCCGCGGATCAGGAAGTCGGCGACGCGCAGGTCGTCTTCGACCAGGAGGATGGACATCAGGCGGCCTCGGAGGCGTTGGTGTTGGCGTCGGCGGGATGCGCCTTGGCGCGGCGGGGCAGGCGGATCAGGGCCCGGGCGCCGCCGTCGGGGCGGTTCTCCAGGCTGGCGGTTCCGCCCTGGGCTTCAATGAGGGCGCGGACCACCGACAGGCCCAGGCCCGAACCGTCGCCGCGGGTCTCGCCGCGGCGGAAGCGCGCGAACAGCTCGCCTTCGAGGCCGGCCGGGACGCCGGGGCCGTCGTCGTCGACCGCGATCCAGGCCTCGGCCTCGTCGGCGCCGGCGCGCAGGGTGATGGCCACGCCCGGCCAGGTGTGGCGCAGGGCGTTGTCGACCAGGGCGGTCACGATCTGCCGCAGCCGGTCGGGGTCGGCGTCGACCTCGGCCGCCAGGCCCGGCGCCACGCCGATGCTGGCGCTCTTCTCCCCGGCCAGGGCGTCGAAATCGGCCGCCACGCGCTGGACCAGCTCCTGCAGGTCGACGCGCTCGCGCCTGAGCGGCAGGCCGCCGGCCTCGGCGCGCGCGATCAGGAACAGGTCGTCGACCAGCCGGCCCATGCCCTGAGTCTGCTCCAGAATGCGGCCGAACGCCGTGGCGGCGTCGACCTCGCCGCGCTCCACGGCGCGCAGCGCCACCTGGGCCTCGCCTCGGATGATGGTCAGCGGCGTGCGCAGCTCGTGCCCGACGTCGGCCAGGAAGCGCCGCCGGCGCTCGTCCTCGGCGGCGAGGGCGGCGTTGGCGGCCTCCAGCTCGGCGGTGCGGTTGGCCACGGCGCTCTCCAGCCCCGTCTTGGCGCGGATCAGCGCCGCCTGCTTCTCGGCCAGCTCGCGGGTCATGCTGTCGAAGGCGTCGGACAGCCGGGCCAGCTCGTCGTCGCCGCCGAGGCAGATGCGTCGCGACAGGTCGCCCGCGCCGACGTCGCGCGCGCCGCGCTCCAGCCGCTCCAGGCCCCGCCGCAGCCGCCAGAAGGTCAGGGTGAAGATGCGCAGGGCCAGGACGAAGCCCACCACCACCGACACCGCCGCCGTGGTCGAGGCCGCCCGGGCCAGGGTCGAGGCGCGGGCGGCGGCGGCCTGGATGGCCTGGTCACCGGTGATGATCTCGGTCTCGATCAGCTTCTTGAACCGCTCTTGCGGCGCGAAGAACGCGTCGGCGGCGTGGGCCATGCCGACCGGGCCGCGCTCGGACTGCAGCCTGGGCAGGTCGGCGAAGAACCGCGGATAGTCGTGGAACACCACCAGGCTGTTCTCGGCGCTGGTCTGAATGACGGCGTTGGCCGCCGCCCGCCGGCCGCCGGCCGCCTTGGCCAGGACCGCCGTCTCGGCCAGGCTGATGCGGAAACGGCTCAGGGCCTCGGCTCGGTCGCGCTCGGCCTCGGGGCCGACGCCGGTGGCCACCCGCCAGTTGGCCTGCTCGAGGGCGGCGGATTGATAGTAGAGCCGGGTGTAGGACGCGGTCAGGCGGTGGGTTTCGCGCACCATGTCGACCGCGTCGCGGGCGGCGTGGGCGGCGTGCAGATAGACCGCCCCGCTCAGGGCGATGAGCACGAAGCCGACCACGGCGACGACGGCGAATTTCAGGCGCAAGGATCTTCGAAAGGGGGGCATGGCGGCGGCGTGGATGACGGACGCCCTGTGGCGCGTGTCGCTCATGCTACAGTCTCGACGCCGTGGCATGAAGTCGGCGTGGTCGAGCGATGAAAATCCCATGACGAGGATGGCGGCTGTTCCGTGTCTTCTATTATTCATCCGAGGTCTATGGGGTGTTCATGGGGAGGGAACGGCGGCTGTCATCGACGAAAACGTGTTTGCAGTCGTCAGGGATCACCCCATCCATCCCGGCGCCCTTCCCGAGGCGGGACGATCCCGCTCGTACTGGTGAACTGATGAAACGTCTGCTGATCGGCGGCCTGATGCTTACGCCCCTCGGCGCCTGCGCCCTGGGCGCGGCCCCGCCGGCGCCCGACCTGCGCACCCCCGCCGCCTATGAGGCGCCGGCGGGACAGCCGCTCGCCGCCCAGGCGCTCGACCGCTGGTGGACGCTGTACGGCGACGCGCAGCTGGAGAGCCTGGTCGAGCGGGCCTTGGCCGAGGCGCCCGACGCCCGCACGGCGGCCGCCAAGCTGCGCGAGGCCCAGGCCGTGCGCCGCCAGGCCCTGTGGGCCACCCTGCCGCAGGGCGACATCCAGGGCTCGGCCGCCAAGACCCGCACCGACCAGGTCTCCGGCGCCCAGACCGGGTTCGTCTCCGGGTTAGGCGAAAGCGAGAGCGAGACGCTGAACTTCAACGTCAGCTGGGAGCTCGACCTGTGGGGCAAGCTCCGCGCCGCCCGCCGGGCGGCCAACGCCGACCTCGCCGGCGCCCGCTTCGACTATGAAAGCAGCCGCGCCGCCCTGGCCGCCAGCGTCGCCGACAGCCTGTTCCAGGCGCGCGGCCTGGCCGTCCAGCTCGACGACGCCCGCGAGACCCTGCGCATCCAGCGTGCGCTGCACGACGTCGCCGCCAAGAAGGCCGGCCTGGGCCTCGCGCCGTCGTCTGACGCCGACCGCACGGCGGCCGACGTCGCCCAGTCCGAGGCCCAGGCCGCGTCGCTCGCCGCCCAGCTCCAGGCCGCGCGCCGGACGCTGCTGGTTCTGGTCGGCCGGGGCGCCGACCCGCTCGACAGCCTGCCGGCCGCAGCCGCGGTTGGAACCGCGCCGCCGCCGCCGGCCGCCGTTCCCGGCGACCTCCTGGCGCGCCGGCCGGACGTGCGCCAGGCCCAGACCCGTTTCGAATCCGCCCTCGGCAGGCTGAGCTACGACAAGCGCGCGCTGTTCCCGAGCTTCACCCTGAAGCCCGGCGTCGGCCTGACGCGCAACGTTCAGCCCGGCAGCAACATCCCAGGCGTCGGCGTCATCCCCGGGCTGGATTCGACCACCTCGAACTGGACCCTGGGCGCCGGCCTCACCGTGCCCGTGCTCGACCTGCCCAAGCTCCTGGCCGAGGTCCGCGCCCAGAACGCCCGCGCCGAGCAGGCGGGGATCGCCTACGAAAAGGCGGTGCAGACCGCCTATTCCGAGGCCGAGAACGCCCTGGTCGGCCTCAATGCGGACGAGAACGGCGTGCGCCTGCTGACCGCCGGCGAAGCCAAGGCCCGCAGCGCCTACGACGCGGCGCGCAAGGGATACGGCGCCGGCCTTTCCGACCTGACCTCGGCCCTGCAAGCCGAACAGCAGTGGCGCGCCGCGCGCACCGCCCTGACCGGAGCCCAGGTGCAGGCCCTGCGTCGCTCGGTCCAGACCTTCAAGGCGCTCGGCGGCGGCTGGTCGCCGGCCGGCCTCGCCCAACAGCCCGCCGCGCCCGCGGCTTCCAAATCCTCCCGATGAGAACGCCCCGCATGACCAAGACGAAAGCCTTGATCGCCTCGACGGCCGCGCTGGCCCTGGCCGCCGGCCTGACCGGATGCGGCGGCAAGGACGCCGCCAAGAAGGCCGCGCCGGCCGCCGCCGCACGCGCGGCCACCGTCGTGCGCATCGAGCAGCGGCCGCTGACCGGCGGGGTCGAGGCGTCCGGGGTGCTGGTCTCGCGCGAGGAGGCGGCGGTCGGCTCGGAGCTGAGCGGCTATCGCATCGCCCGCGTGCTGGTCGAGCAGGGCGCGCGCGTGCGCGCCGGCCAGCCGCTGGTCCAGCTCGACGACACCCTGCTGCGCGCCCAGATCGCCCAGCAGGCGGCCCAGACCGCCCAGTCCGAGGACCAGGCCAAGCGCGTCGTCGGCCTCGACGGCCAGGGCGTGCTGTCGCAGGAGCAGATCGAGACCCGCCGCTTCCAGGCCAAGGCCCAGTCCGCGGCCCTGGCCGAGCTGAAGACCCGCGAGAGCCGCATGACCATCACCGCGCCCGTGGGCGGCCTGGTGCTGGAGCGCAATGCCCGGCCCGGCGACGTGGCGGGGGGCGGCACGACGCCGATGTTCCGCATCGCCCGCGACAGCCTGGTCGAACTGGAGGCCCAGGTCGCCGAAAACGACCTGTTCCGCATCCATGTCGGCGACGCGGCCAAGGTGACCTTGCCCGGCGGCCAGACGATCGAGGGGACAGTGCGCCTGATCGACCCTACCGTCGACGCCCAGACCAAGCTCGGCAAGGTGCGCATTCGCCTGCCGGTGCGCGACGACCTGCGGCCGGGCGGATTCGGCCGCGCCTCGTTCACCGACCTCAGCCGGCCGGTGCTCGTCGCGCCGGAGAAGGCCGTTCGCTATGACGCCAACGGCGCCTCGGTGGTGATCGTCGGGCCCGACAACCGCGTGCGGCAGACCCCGGTCAAGACCGGCCAACGCGGCGGCGGCTTCGTCGAACTGCTGGACGGCCCGCCGGCCGGATCGCGCATCCTGCTGGGCGCGGCGTCCTTCGCGCTGGAAGGCGACGTGGTCAAGCCGCAGGAAGCGCCGGCCTCGGCCGCCCCTGGCGCGAGCGCCCGCTGATGGCCGAGCTTCGCGTATCCGCCTGGGCGATTAGGAACCCGATCCCGGTCGCGGTGCTGTTCATCGCCCTGGTGATCGCCGGGCTGGCGGCCTACGCCGCCCTTCCGGTCAAGCAGTTCCCCAACGTCTCGTTCCCGGCCGTGCTGGTGACGGTGACGCAGAGCGGGGCCGCGCCGGGCGAGATGGAGACCCAGATCACCCGGCCGGTCGAGGACGCGATCGCCGGCATCTCCAACGTCAAGACCCTGCGCTCTACGGTGACCCAGGGCGCCTCGGTCACCACCGTCGAGTTCGAGATCGGTGAAGACCTGCAGAAGGTCACCGACGAGGTGCGCTCCAAGGTCGACCAGGCCCGCGCCCAGCTGCCGCGCGAGATCGACCCGCCGGTGGTGCAGCGGCTGGAGATCGATTCCGCGCCGATCCTGACCTACGCGGTCTCGGCGCCGCAGATGTCCAACGCCGACCTGTCATGGTTCATCGACGACACGGTGACCCGCGCGTTGCAGGGCCAGAAGGGCGTGGCCCAGGTGGCCCGCGTCGGCGGCGTCAACCGCGAGGTCAACATCATCATCGACCCCGACCGCATGGCGGCGGTGGGGTTGACCGCGCCCCAGCTCAACAACGCCCTGGCCGGCTTCAGCATCGACGCGCCCGGCGGACGGGTGCGGATCGGCGACCGCGAACAGACCCTGCGCGTGCTCGGCGCCGCCGACACCATCAGCCGGCTGCGCGACCTCAGCATCCCCACCACGGGCGGCCGCTTCGTCAAGCTGATCGACGTGGCCCAGATCGGCGACGGCCAGGCCGAGGAGCGGGGCTTCGCCCGGCTGGACAACCAGCCGGTGGTCGCCTTCCAAGTGATGAAGACCAAGCAGTCTAGCGACGTCCAGGTCGAGGACCGGGTCCGGGTCGCGCTGAAGACGCTGGAGGCCAACAATCCCCAGGTGAAGTTCACCAAGATCTTCTCGACGGTGGACGACACCCGCGCCAGCTTCGCCGCCACCGAGCACACCCTTTTGGAGGGCATGGTGCTGGCGGCGCTGGTGGTGTTGCTGTTCCTGAAGGAATGGCGGGCGACGGCGATCACCGCCATCGCCATGCCCGTGTCGCTCATCCCGACCTTCGCCTTCATGGCGGTCATGGGCTTCTCGCTCAACGTCGTCACCCTGCTGGCCCTGACCCTGGTCATCGGCATCCTGGTCGACGACGCCATCGTCGAGATCGAGAACATCGAAAAACGGGTGGCGGCCGGGGCCAGGCCCTACCGCGCGGCCATGGAGGGCGCCGATTCCATCGGCCTGGCCGTGGTGGCGACCACCTTCACCATCGTGCTGGTGTTCACGCCGGTGTCGTTCATGCCGGGGGTGGCGGGCCAGTTCTTCAAGGAATTCGGCCTGACCGTCGCCATGGCGGTGCTGTTTTCGCTGGTGGTGGCCCGCCTGCTGACGCCGCTGCTCGCCGCCTACTTCCTCAAGCCCGCCCGCCATCCGCACCCGCGCAAGGTGTTCAAGGGCTTCTACCGCAACACGCTGGACTGGGCGCTCGACCACCGCATCGTCGCCTGCGTCATCGGCGGGGTCATCTTCATCGGCTCGGTATCGCTGGCCGTCTTCTTGCCGACCGGGTTCCAGCCCCCGGCCAACAACAACTATTACTATATCAAGGTGCAGGGGCCGCCCGGCTCGACCGTGGCCGACATGGACCGCACCGCCCGCGCCATCACCGAGCTGTTCGCCAAGGAGCCGGAGACCGAGCACGTCTTCGTCCAGATCGGCTCGACCGTGGCGGCGAGCGGACCGGGCGGCGGCGCGGGCGGCAGCGACCTGACCGACGGCACGGTCACCGTGGTGCTGAAGGACAAGCGCCATCTGACGGTCACCCAGATCAAGCAGAAGATGCGCGACAGGCTGCACGCCATTCCGGACGCGCGGGTCAACCTGCTCGGCGACTTCGGCGCCTCGGACGTGCAGACCATCCTGACCAGCAACGACGGCGTGGCCCTGGAACGGGCCGCCCTGGAGCTGGAGCGCCAGATGCGCACCCTGAAGACGATCGCCGACCCGCGTCCGTCGGCGCCGCCCAGCGGCCCGGAGATCGTCATCCGGCCCAAGTCCGACGAGGCCTCGCGCCGGGGCGTCAGCTCGGCCGACATCGCCTCCATCGCCCGGGTGGCCACGGTGGGCGACATCGACGCCAATGTCGCCAAGATGACCCAGGGCGAGCGGCGCATCCCCATCCGGGCGCGTCTGCCCGAGAGCGCCCGCACCGACCTTGAGGCGATCAAGGCCCTGCAGGTTCCCATCGCCGGCGGCGGGACCACGCCGCTGTCCAGCGTCGCCGACGTGGAGTTCCAGGCCGGGCCGGCCAAGATCGACCGTTTCGGCCGCAAGCGGCAGCTGACGATCGAGTCGGACCTGAGCCACGGCGCCCAGCTCGGCGAGGCGGCGCAGGAGATCAACAAGCTGCCGATCATGCAGAACCTGCCGGCCGGCGTCACCCAGGCCCAGGCGGGCGACCAGGAGGCGATGGCCGAACTGTTCGGCGGCTTCGCCGCCGCCCTGCTGGCGGCGGTGGGGCTGGTCTACGGCGTCATGGTCCTGCTGTTCCGCAGCTTCTTCAAGCCGGTGACGATCATGTCGGCCCTGCCGCTGGCCATCGGCGGCGCCTTCGCCGGCCTGCTGGTCGGCGGCATGTCGCTGTCGATCCCGTCGATGATCGGCTTCCTGATGCTGATGGGGCTGGCGGCCAAGAACTCGATCCTGCTGGTCGAGTACGCCATCGAGCGCGAGCGCGCCGGCTTGACCCAGCGCGAGGCGATCATCGAGGCCTGCCGCGAGCGGGCGCGGCCGATCGTGATGACCAGCCTGGCGATGATGGCCGGCATGCTGCCCACGGCGCTCGGCATCGGCAAGGGCTCGGAGTTCCGCCAGCCGATGGCGGTGGCGGTGATCGGCGGCCTGATCACCTCGACGGTGCTGTCGCTGGTGCTGGTGCCGGTGGTCTACGAGATCATCGACGACGTCGAACGCTGGCTGGCGCCCAAGCTGGCGCGCTGGGTCACCCCGCGCGAGGAGCCGGTCCAGGCCGCTCCGGTCGACCGCCTGTAGGTCCAGGATCGTTCCAGGCCGGTCCCGTCTCGACGGGGCTGGCCTGGGGCCCCCGGCCAAATCCGCTCGACGGGCGCCGATGAAGCTCTAGAAGGGAAGGCATGCCCGTCTCCCCCTCCTATCGGCCCGATCCGCGCTTCATGGCTCTGGGGCCGGACTTTTCCGACCCGGTCGCGCCGGCCGATTTCCCCAGGGCCGACATTCGCTTCCGCAACGACCGAGCCGCCGCGGCGGTGGGGCTGGAGGGCCTGACCGACGCCGAGTGGCGGGCGGCCTTCGCCCGCTTCGAGCCGTTGCCCGGCAACCAGCCCGGGCCGCTGGCGATGCGCTATCACGGCCATCAGTTCAGGGTCTACAACCCCGACCTCGGCGACGGCCGCGGTTTCCTGTTCGCCCAGCTGCGCGAAAGCCCCGGCGGGCGCCTGCTCGATCTCGGCACGAAGGGGTCGGGCCAGACGCCCTTCTCCCGTCAGGGCGACGGGCGGCTGACGCTGAAGGGCGGCGTGCGCGAGGTGCTGGCCACCGAGATGCTGGAGGCGCTGGGCGTTCCGACCTCGCGCTCGTTCTCGCTGATCGAGACCGGCGAGGCCCTGGCCCGCAACGACGAGCCGAGCCCGACCCGCTCGGCCGTGCTGACGCGGCTGTCGTGGAGCCACATCCGCTTCGGCTCCTTCCAGCGCCACGCCTATTTCGAGCGGGCCGACCTGATCGGCCGCCTCGTCGAGCATGTGGTCGAGAACTATTATCCCGGGCTGGACGGCGCGGAGGACCTGCCGTCGGCCCTGCTGGCGGCGGTGGTCGAGCGGGCGGCGCGGCTGGCGGCGCGCTGGATGGCGGCCGGGTTCGTGCACGGCGTGCTCAACACCGACAACATGAACATCACCGGCGAGAGCTTCGACTACGGGCCCTATCGGTTCCTGCCCCGCAACGATCCCAACTTCGTCGCCGCCTATTTCGACCAGACCGGCCTCTACAGTTTCGGCCGCCAGCCGGAGGCGGTGTTCTGGAACCTGCAGCAGTTGGCCGGCTGCCTCACCCTGGTCGCCGACGAGGGGGCGCTGGCGGCGGCCCTGAACGGCTTCGGCCCGGCCTATCGCGACGCGTTGCGGGGGGCGATGCTCGACCGGCTGGGGCTGGCCCAGGGCGGGGCGGAGAAAGACGTCGCGCTGGTCAACGCCGCCTTCCGCGCCCTGGCCGCCGGCGGCGAGACGCTGCGCTGGGAGCCGTTTTTCTTCGACTGGTTCGGCGGTGTGGCGTCGGAGGCGCGCGCGATGTCCGGCCCGCGGGCGAGGCTCTACGCCGGCGAGGCGTTCGTTGCGTTCCGCGCGCTGCTGGCCGAGCGGGCGCCCGCGCGGCCGGAACGGCTGGCCCACCCCTACTTCGCCAGGGCCGAGCCCGAGGAGCTGCTCTACGACGAGATCGAGGCGATCTGGTCGGCGATCGCCGACGAGGACGACTGGCGACCGTTCACGGCCAAGATCGCGGCGATCCGGACCGCCGGCCAGGGCTGGGGGGCGCCCTAGCCGGCGGCCTCACGCATCGAGGCGGCTGGACGCGCGGACGATGTCGAGCGCGTCGGCGAGCAGGCGCACGGCGGCCTCCTCGCCCTCGGCGGTCTCGATCTCGGCGACGCGGCGGACCACCGTGCGCAGGAAGTGCGAGATGTCGGACGCGGATTGGTCGTAGGTCTCGGCGAACGCTTCGATCTCGGGTTTCGGCAGCGCCTGCAGCGGATGGCCGGGCTGGATGTGGAGGCGGGGCGAGCGGTCGAGCGCCAGGCGCTCGCGCAGCTCAACCACGGCGCCTTCGGACACCTCGACCTCGACCGCGACGCCCTGGCCCTGGCCGTAGTCGGCGGGGATGCCGATCGGCTTGACCCGCCAGCCCGAACGCATGGCCGGGCCCAGCAGGTAGAGGTCGGTCATGCCGACGATCTTGCGCACGCCGCAGGCCAGGGCCTGCTCGATGACGGCCAGACGCAGTTCGCCCCGGCGATTGAAGCCTTCGGGGCCTCGCGTGCGGCCGACGGCGACCCAGCGGGCGATCTCCCAGACGTCCGGGGCCTTGGCCGAGGCCGGGCCGTCGGCGAGGAAATGCGGGAAGACGTCGGCCACCACGCAGAAGTCGTCGGTGGGGCGGGCGCGCATGCTGGCCTCGACCTGTCCGGCCTTGTCGATGGCCAGGAAATAGATCGCGCGCTCGTCGTCGCCCTCGTCGTACTCGCCGCCGTCCTCGCGCACCGAGAGGGGCCAGCCCCGCTGTTCGACAAAGGCCTCGCGACGCTGGCGATGGGCCTGGAGCAGTTCGTCCGCGTAGAGGTCGCGGTTGGCGTGGGTGACGATATGGATCATGGCGCACCTGTCGGCGGGGAGGGCCGAATGGAGCGGCAACCTGCTCCCCGCCGCCGGCCCGGTCACCTACACGAACGTGTAGGTAGGGCCGCCGCGACGGCTCAGGGGTTCTCGTCGAGCAGAACGCCCAGATACCAGGCGCGGTTCGGCAACTGGGCGCGGGTGGTCACGCCCAGCTTCTTCTTGGCATTCTGGATGTGGAACGCGACGGTGTCCTCGGCGATGCCGAGGATGCGGCCGATCTCCCAGTCGGTCTTGCCCTTGTTGATCCAGTAGACGCACTGGATCTCGCGCCGGGACAGCTGCGGGCCCTCGGTGCGCTCGCGCTCGATCTCAAGCAGGGAAAGGCCCCGCGTGGCGAAGATGGTGCCCGCCACGTGCATGGTGTTGCGGGTCTGGTCGTCGAAGGTGTCGATGACCTCGCTGACGAGGCTGACCGACATCACTTCGCCCAACGGTCCGTGTACGGGCACGATCAGGCCGTCGCGGGCGCCGGCGGCGCGGGCGGCGTCGAACACCGCCTGGCCCTCGGCCGACTTCACGCCGGCCTCGATCTCACGCCAGCTGACGGGGCGGATGTTGGTGAACACCGCCTGGATGGCGGGGTCGTAGCGCGACAAACGGCCGCGCGTGTACTGATCGGCCCACGCCGTGACGCCGAAGCCGAACAGCACCTTGGGCTGCACCGGCTCGCCCGGCGTGGCGATATGGACGCAGGCGCCGCGCTGAAAACCATGCGCGCCGGCCACGGACGCGAAAGCTGTCTGCAACGCCTCCAGGGTCTCGACCGTGGAGGCGGCGCTGAAGAATGCGAGGGCGGCTTCTTTAGGGCTCGTCTGTCCGGTCATGGTCCTCGGTCGCGGCGGTGGCCGCCTTGACCAAAGCCAGAACCGACGAGCGAACGCGAGGAGATTTTATCGCGGCGAAGGCCGACATCAGTTCGGCCGCCCCCGGCGTGGCCACGTTCGACCAGTCGACGGCCTCGACCGCTTCGACGTCGTCGTCGCCGAGCAGCACGCCCGGCCGCATGCGCAGGGCCTGGGCGACACGCACCAAGGTGGATCCGGAAACGCGGTTCACGCCCTTCTCATATTTCTGGACCTGCTGGAACGTCAGGCCGAGGTGCTGGGCGAGGACTTCCTGCGTCATGCCCAAGCCCCGCCGCCGCAGTCGGATACGGGCGCCGATGGCGATGTCGATGGGGTCTGGCTCGGATCGTTCAATCATGGTTTTGGTTCTCACGTCACTGGGTCACGTTACAAAGTGCGCCGTCGGCGTCGGCCTAACGATTTACCATGCCGTTCAACTGGCGAGTGTATGACGCATTGACGCGGGGAAAAGACCTTTTCTCCTCCTGAGCGAAAAAATGGGCTGAGGTTGAGTCGCATTTCACGCCGAAGGCGGCATGAAACCTTTCGTTCGCAAGGTTTCGGCAAGAAAATCAATGAAGGCCCGCACCCGCGCCGGCAGGTAGCCGCCCTGGCCGAGATAGACCGCGTTGATCTCCTCGACATCCCCAGGATTGAAAGCCTCGAGCACGGGAATCAGCCGGCCGGCGGCGATGTCCGGCCCGATGTGGAATAGCGCCAGCCGCGCCAGGCCGTGACCGGCCAGGGCCAGCCGGCGCGCCGTCTCGCCGTCGCCGACGCTGACGTCGCCGCAGGCCGGGGCCGAGGTGAGCCCGGCCGGCGTGCGGAAGGGCCATTCGTCGAAGATGCGGGCGAAGTTGAAGCTGATGCGGTTGTGGGCGAGCAGGTCCTCGAGGGTCTGGGGCGTGCCGCATCTGGCCAGATAGTCCGGCGAGGCGACCACGGCCGTCCGGCTCTCGCCGAGCTTGCGGGCCATCAACTGCGACGGCTGCATCGGGCCGACGCGGATGGCCACGTCGGTGCGTTCGTCCAAGAGGTCGATCACCTGGTCGGTCAGCACCAGGTCCAGGCAGATATGCGGATGCTTTTTCAGGAAGACGGGAATCAACGGCGTCAGGTGGTGCAGGCCGAACGACACGTTGGCGTTGACCCGGATCCGTCCCCGCGGCGCCGATCCGGCGGCGGCCATGCTCTCGGCCTCGTCGATGTCGGCCAGCACGCGCACGGCCCGGGCGTGGAACGCCTCGCCCTCGGCGGTGAGCTGCAGCTTGCGCGTCGAGCGGTTGATCAACCGCGCGCCCAGGCGGGCCTCCAGGCGGCTGACCAGCTTGCTGACCGCCGAGGGCGTCATGCGCAGGCTGCGGGCGGCGTGGGTGAAGCCGCCGTACTCGACCACCCGCGTGAACACCTCCATCTCGCCGGACCGGTTGACGTCCATCCGCGCCATTGTGAATTCATCTCATATATGACTGTCCTTAAGGCATACTAATTCATCCTAGGCGTCGTCGCCATCTGGAGCCGGTCCGTTTCCGTGGAGGCTCCATGCCCGTCGCCCTTCTCGCCCTCGCCGTCGGCGCCTTCGGCATCGGCGTCACCGAATTCGTCATCATGGGCCTGGTCCTGCAGGTCTCGGCCGACCTGGGCGCGTCGCTGCCGGCGACCGGCCTGCTGCTCTCCGGCTATGCGCTGGGCGTCACCGCCGGCGCGCCGCTGCTGACCCTGGCCACCCGCCGCCTGCCGCGCAAGACCACGCTGCTGGTGCTGATGGCCATCTTCACCCTCGGCAACATCGCCTGCGCCGTCGCGCCGACCTACGGCGCCCTGATGGCGGCCCGGGTGCTGACCGCCCTGGCCCACGGCACCTTCTTCGGCGTCGGTTCGCTGGTGGCAGCCAGCCTGGCGGCGCCCGACCGGCGCGCCTCGGCCATCGCGGTGATGTTCACCGGCCTGACCCTGGCCACCCTGCTCGGGGTGCCGTTCGGCGCCTGGCTCGGCCTGGCCTTCGGCTGGCGCTCCACCTTCTGGGCGGTGGCGGCCATCGGCGTCGTCGCCTTCGCCGTGCTGGCGGCCTTCGTGCCCCGCGCCCAGGCCGCCGCCGAGCCCGCGCCGCTGCGCGAGGAGCTGGCGGTGCTGGCGCGGCCGCAGGTGCTGCTGGGCCTGGCCATGACCGTGCTGGGTTTCGGCGGCGTCTTCGCGGTGTTCACCTACATCCAGCCGATCCTGACCGAGCTGGCCGGCTTCTCGAAGTCGGCGGTGTCGCCGATCCTGCTGGTGTTCGGCGCGGGGCTGGTGGCCGGCAACCTCGGCGGCGGCCGCTGGGCCGACCGCAGCCTGTCGCCGGCCCTGCTGGGCAGCCTGGCGCTGCTGGCCGTGGTGCTGGGCGTCTCGGCCTTCGCCTTCCACAACAAGATCTCGGCCGTGGTCTTCACCGCCCTGCTCGGCGCGGCGGCCTTCGCCACCGTGGCCCCGCTGCAGGTGCGCCTGCTGCAACAGGCCGGCGGCGCGGGCCAGGGCCTGGCCTCCAGCCTGAACATCGCCGCCTTCAACCTCGGCAACGCCTTCGGCGCCTGGCTCGGCGGGGCGGTCATCGCCCACGGCCCCGGCCTGGCGGCGGTGCCGCTGGCCGCCAGCCTGGTGCCGCTGTCGGCCCTCAGCCTGGCCGTCTTCAGCCTGCGCCTGGAGCGGCGCACGGCCCCGCAACCCGCACTCTGCAACTGAGGAGAACCCTGTCATGGAATACAGAACTCTCGGCGCCTCGGGGCTCAAGGTCCCGGTCCTGAGCTTCGGCGCCGGCACGTTCGGCGGCAAGGGGCCGCTGTTCAGCGCCTGGGGCGATTCCGGCGTCGACGAGGCCCGCCGGCTGATCGCCGTCTGCCTGGAGGCCGGGGTCAACCTCTTCGACACCGCCGACGTCTATTCCGACGGCGCCTCGGAGGAGATCCTGGGCGAGGCGCTGCAGGGCCGTCGCGACGAGGCTCTGATCTCGACCAAGATCGGCCTGCCGACCGGCGAAGGGCCCAACGACGCCGGCGCCTCGCGCCTGCGCCTGGTGCGCGGCGTCGAGGCGGCGCTGCGCCGGCTGCGCACCGACCGCATCGACCTTCTGCAACTGCACGCCTTCGACGCCGCCACGCCGGTCGAGGAGACGCTGGCGGCCCTGGACGTCCTCGTGCGCGACGGCAAGGTCCGCTATGTCGGCGCCTCGAACTTCAGCGGCTGGCAGCTGATGAAGTCGCTGGCCGCCGCCGACCGCTACGGCTTTCCCCGCTACGTGGCGCACCAGGCGTATTACTCCCTGATCGGCCGCGACTACGAATGGGAGCTGATGCCGCTCGGCCAGGACCAGAAGGTCGGCGGTCTGATCTGGAGCCCGCTGGGCTGGGGCCGGCTGACCGGCAAGATCCGGCGCGGCCAGCCGGCGCCGAAGGTCAGCCGCCTGCACGACACCGCCGACATGGGCCCGCCGGTGGACGACGAGCGGCTGTTCGCCGTGGTCGAGGTGCTCGACGCCCTGGCCGCCGAGACCGGGCGCGCCGTCCCGCAGATCGCGATCAACTGGCTGCTGGGGCGGCCGACCGTGGCCAGCGTCATCCTGGGCGCCCGCGACGAGGCCCAACTTCGTCAGAACCTGGACGCGGCGGGCTGGTCCCTGACCGCCGATCAGGTCGCCCGGCTGGACGCGGCCAGCGCGGTCACGCCGGCCTACCCCTATTTCCCGTACTGGCGGGAAGGCGGCTTCCAGCGGGTGAACCCGCCTCCGGTCTGAGGCGGCGCGGCCGAAGGCGCGCGCCGCCCCTTCGGCTCAGAGACGCTCTTGCAGGGTCCTGTGGCGCTCGGCGGCGTCGGGCGGCAGGATGTCCTCGGGGAAGTCGGACATCTCGAACAGCGGGCGGATCTCGATCTCGCCCGCGCCGTCGCCGCCCGGCGGCGGGCAGCGCTTGAACTGTTCGATCACCGCCTCCAGCGAGGGGGCCTGGATCATCCAGTAGCCGGAGACCAGCTCCTTGGTCTCCGTGAAGGGCCCGTCGGTGATCATCGCCGGGCCGCCGGCCCAGGTCAGCCGCGTGGCCTTGCTGGTGGGGTGCAGGCCGTCGGCGCCGAGCAGCATGCCCGCCGCCGCCAGTTCCTCGTTGAACCGCCCCATCTCCTCGATGAGCGCCGCGCTCGGCATCTCGCCGGCTTCGGAATGGGCCGTCGCCTTCACCAGAACCATGAACCGCATGGTCGTCTCTCCTCGGTTTACCGACGGGGGCTCCCGTCCTCGGCCACAGGACGCGGCGGGGCCGGCCAAGCCGACATCCGCCGCGAACTTTTTTCGCCGGGCCTCAGAACGGCGGCTGGCTGGCGGCCGGTTGAGCAGGAGCCGGTTGGGCCGGGGCGGGCTGGGCCGGGGCGGGCTGGGCCGGCGGCTGGCCTGGCTGCTGGAGCGCAGGGGCCATCTCGGCCGGCGGCGGCGGCGGCGCGGGGGGGGGCGGTCCCGGCGGAATGGCGGAGACCGGCAGCTTGCGAACCGCCGCGGTCATGAAGCCGCGCCAGGCCTCGGCCGGGGCCGCCCCGCCGGTGATCTTGCGCATGGGGGCGGCGTCGTCGCGCCCCATCCACACCACGGCGGTCAGGCCGCCGGTGAAGCCGCAGAACCAGGCGTCCTTGTAGTCCGAGGTGGTGCCGGTCTTGCCGGCTATGTCGTAGCCGGGAATGGCCGCCTTGGCGCCGGTGCCCGAGGCCACGACCGTCCGCAGCATGCGGTTCAGTTCGCCGAGCGGCGGGTTGGCGATCGCCTGGACAGGCGGGGCGGCCTTGCGCTGATAGACCACGGCGCCGGCGCCGGTGCGGATGCGCTCGACCCCGTAGGCCGGCGCCCGGACGCCGCCGTTGGAGAAGGTGGCGTAGGCCTGGGCCATCTCCAGCGGCGTCACCAGGGTGGTGCCGAGGGCCATGGCCGGGTCGGTGTTGATCGGCGAGACCACGCCGATCCGCTTGGCGGCCCCGGCCACGGCGTCGCGCCCGACCTCGTCGGCCAGCCGCGCCGCCACCGTGTTGATCGACTGGGCGAGGGCGCGCTCGAGCGTGATCTGGCCCAGATAGCCCTCGGTGTAGTTGCGCGGCGTCCAGCCGTTGATGGTGACCGGCTCGTCGACCACCGGCATGTCGGGCGTGCGCCCCGCCTCCAGCGCCGCCAGATAGACGAACGGCTTCCAGGCCGAACCGGCCTGGCGGTGGGCGTCGACGGCGCGGTTGAACGGGCTGGCGGCGTAGTCGACGCCGCCGACCATGGCGCGGATGCGGCCCGCGCCGTCGACCGCCACCACGGCGGCCTGGGTCGCGCCCTGGGCCTCGTGCTTGGCCACCGTGGTCTTGGCGGCTTCGGCGGCGGCCGTCTCGGCCGCCATGTCGAGGGTGGTCTCGACGACGAGGTCCTGCTTGGGCTGGCCGACGATCTGGCGGGTCTGGCCGTCGAGCCAGTCGATGAAGTACTGGGCGGGGGCGGTGGGCGAGGCGCGCCACACCTTGGCCGGCTGGGCCAGGGCCTTGGCCTTCTGGGCCTGGGTGATGACGCCGGTCTCGGCCATGGCGTCGAGGACCAGGGCTGTGCGCTGGGCGGACCGTTCCGGCTCTTCGGCCGGATTGTAGTTGGTGGGAGACTTCAGGATGCCGGCCAGGGTCGCCGCCTCGCGGACGGTGAGCTTGGCGGCCGGCTTGTTGAAGTACCGCTGCGAGGCCGCCTCGATCCCGTAGGCCCCGGCGCCGAAATAGGTGCGGCTGAGATAGAGCGCCAGGATCTGCTTCTTGGTGTAGGTGCGCTCCAGCTGGACGGCGTAGACCAGCTCCATCGCCTTGCGTTCGACGGTGCGGTCGGCGCTGAGGAACAGGTTGCGCGCCAGCTGCTGGGTGATGGTCGAGGCGCCCTGCGCCGCATGGCCCTGGCCCAGGTCGGCGACGATGGCCCGGGCGATGCCCATGGCGTCGAAACCGGTGTGCGAATAGAAGCGGCGGTCCTCGATGGCCACGAAGGCGCCCGGCACGTAGGCCGGCAGCTTGGCCAGGTCGGTCGGCGGCGCGTAGCGGCCGCCGCGCACGCCGAGCACGGCGCCGGAGCGGTCGACATAGGTGATCTGGGGGTCGCGACGGATTTCCGGCAGGCGCGGCAGCTCGGGCGCCGGCGCGAACAGGGATGCGGCAGCAAGCAGGGCGATCAAGCGTAGGACTCCGCGGCGACGGCCGTCGGAGGCGCGGTCCGTCGAAGTCTCCTTCTGTCGCCTTCGCCGGCTTCAGCAAAGATAATTCGACGTAATCCGCGCGGGCGCGGTCAGCGGCCGCGCCGTTGCAAGGTTTCGTCGACCAGGCGGTCGATGCGGGCGAGGTCGGGATCGCGCCCGCCGATCAGGGCTTGAAGCTGGGCCAGGTCGCGCCTGTCGAAGGCGAAGCGGGCGGGGGGGCGCGGCGAGCCCTGCGACGCGGAGGCGCGGTCCGGCCTGAACAGCGATCCGGCCGCCGGCGGCGGGGCGGTGCCGGCGTCGGACCAGCGCGGCCCGCCCCAATAGACCGCCGCGTACATCAGCTTGGCGCGGATCGGTTCGATCCCCGAGGCCAGCATCGCCTCATGGAACATCCGGTGGACGTCGCGCCACGGGCGGCTGCGCCGGTCGCAGTACCAGTCGTGGATCACCCAGGCGTTGCGGTAGCGGCCCCCGAACGGGCCGTCGGTCAATGTCCAGGACGCCTGGGGAACCGAGGCCCCGTCGACGACGGCGCCGGCCGGGGCCGTCCAGCGCAGGCCGGCCTTGTCGACATAGGTGAAGGCGCCGCCCAGTCGGACGCGGCGCCCGTCGTCCAGCGGGACGATTTCGAGCACGCCCTCATAGACGCCCTGGCCCGACGCCTGACCCGGCATGAGCTGGCCCTCCATACGAGGAGGCAGTCTAGCGAGGCTGGCTATTTACACAACTGTAAGTTTATATTCCAAACAGAGCTATTCCTGGTCGTTTAATGTTTCAACGGTGCGACACGAAGACATTTGTGTGACATCTCAGTACGTGATCAGTTGTTCCTGGGAGCGGCGAAGAATGCGCCGCCGATGGGGAGCGAACGTGAGGGCGTCCTATCTCGTGGCGGCTGCGGCCTTCGCGGCTATTTTGGCGTTCGCCAGCGTCAGCGGCGCGGTGTTGATCCCGCGCGGCCAGTTGTCGGAGGTCGGCTTCGCCGCCGGCGTCTGCGCCATCGCATTGTGGACTCTGGCCGTCCAATGGGGCGCCAAGCGCCTGTTCCGCCACTGGCGGCGGCGCTAGGGCCCGTTCGGCCGGCGAAAGCTGGGATCGACAGCGGTCAGGCCCGGGCCAACCGGGTGGCGACAGCCACGATGCGGATGGGCAAGCTCGACATCGCCAGGCTGGAGCAGGCCCACGCCGGATGAGGGCGCGGCCGGCCCCCTCGCCTGGATTGCCGATCCTTAACATGCGTCGCCGCCGGCCTCGGGCAATATGGCCGAGAGGATGACGGCGGGAGGAGCCGATGCGATCCAAGCTTGGCGGCGAACTGGCCGGTTTCGTGAAGACGATGGCCTTCGCCCTGACCCTGGCCCTCGTGCCCCGGGTGGTGCTCTGTCAGCCCTTCACCATTCCGTCGGGATCGATGGAGCCGACGCTGCTGGTCGGCGACTACGTGCTGGTGTCCAAGTTCGCCTATGGCTGGAGCCGGCACTCGGCGCCGTTCAGCCCGCCGCTGGGCGAAGGGCGGCTGATGGGGCGCGAGCCCCATCGCGGCGACATCGTCGTCTTCAAGCGCCCGAGCGACGGCCGCAACGACATCATCAAGCGCCTGGTCGGCCTGCCCGGCGACCGGCTGCAGGTGGTCGGCGGCGTGCTGCGGCTCAACGGCCGGCCGGTCGAGCGGCGGGCGGTGTCGAGCCTGCGCGCCGAGGGGCCGTCCGGTGAAACCATCAGGGTGTCGCGCTTCAAGGAGACCCTGCCGAACGGCCGCAGCTATCTGACCAACAGTTACGGGCCGGGCACGCCCGCCGGCAACACCGGCGTCTATGTCGTGCCGGCCGGCTGCTATTTCATGATGGGCGACAACCGCGACAACTCGCTCGACAGCCGTTTCGATCCCGGCGAGGTCGCGCCCGGCGAGGCGCGCTGCCCCTGGAACGCCGAGCTCGACCGCTACCTGCCGCCCGAGGAGGGCATGGGTTTCGTGCCGTTCGACGACCTGGTCGGGCGGGCCGACCTGATCCTGTTCTCCTGGAACGCAGACGCGTCCCTGGCGCGGCCCTGGACGGCGATCCGCTGGGACCGGCTGCTGCATCCGCTGGGCCGGAACGTGTCCTGACGCCCGCCGGCGCCAGGGTCAGGCGAACATGTGCGGGACGAAGCGGCCCATGTTGTCGGTGATGACGTGGGTCGATTCCCGGATGCCGATCCCGGCGGATTCGCCGTCGATCAGCCAGCTGCCGATGACCGCGTAGTTGCCGTCGGCCTCCATCAGCTGCGCCTTTTCCTGATAGACGTACTGGTTGTCGCCGTAGGCGCCGCCGACTTCCTCGGCCACCGAGCCGTCGGCGGCGAAGATGGTGACGTTCTGGCCCTCGCGGCCCCAGACCGGCTTGCGGACATAGGCCTTGCCGGCCAGCGGGGCGGCGGTGGTGAAGGTCGGCAGCAGGCTGGGGTGGTAGGGATTGAGCTCCCACATCGTCGCCAGCAGCCGCTTGTTGGCCGCCAGCATCTTCCATGCCGGCTCGATCACCGTCAGGCGGTCGTTCATCACCTCGTCGCGCAGTTTCTGGCCGAAGGGGTCGGCCAGCAGCCACTCCCACGGGACCAGCTTGAACAGGGTGTGGATGCGCTTCTCGTCGAGATCGACGAACCAGCCGTCCTGGACCTCGCCGTTGTAGCTTTCCTCTTTCCAGCCGATGTCGGTCAGCGGCGTGAACTGCACCGCCACCCCGGCCTCGCGCGCGCACATCTCCATATAGGCGACCGTGCCCTGGTCCTCCTCGTGCGGGGTGACGCAGGTGACGTGCATGGTCGGGTCCCAGCCGGCCCCGCCCTGGGCCTTCACCCGGTTGGCGAACTCGATCTGCTTCATGCGCCGCACGAGCCGGTCGTGGATCGAATTGAACTGGTCGGCGCCGTCGATCTTCTGGTCTTCGAGCCAGTACCATTGCACGACGCTGGCCTCGTAGAGCGAGGTCGGCGTGTCGGCGTTGAACTCCAGGATCCTGGCCTGGGTCCCGTCATAGGCGAGGTCGAACCGGCCATAGAGGTGGGGAAGCGCGTCGCTCTCCTCCCAGCTCTTCTCGATCAGGGCGGCGGTGTCCTCGTCATAGCCGAACAGGGGCAGGTGCCGGTTCTCGATGACGTGGCCGATGGCCTCCAGGGCCATCTGATAGCCCTCGTTGGTCACCGCCTCCAGGTGGTCGACCTCGTCGGAGGTGAAACGCCAATAGGCGCTCTCGTCCCAGTAGGTCTGGCCGTCGATGGTGTGCCAGGTGAAGCCGAGCGCCTCGGCCTTGGCCTGCCAGCCGTCACGCGGGGCGATCTTGATGCGGCGCATAGGGACGCGATCCTTGAAAAGGCGGGAAGGCCGCCCCGAAAGGGGCGGGCCGGACCAAAGGGAGATGTCAGCCGCAGCAGCCGCCCATGCGCGAGGCCGTCGCGCCGAAGCCGCCGCGGGAGACCGTCGAGTTGTAGCTGGAGGTCGAGCTGGTCGAGCGGGCCGGAGCATAGGCGCCGGTGGAGGCCCCGCCGACCGGAACCGCGGTCGGCAGCGGCCGGCCGCCCGAGAACATCTCGCCGCCGCGGTTGATGTAGACCGGCTGGCCGGCGTAGGAGCCGCCGCCGCGGTTGGCCAGCATCTGCCCGACCATGAAGCCCATCATGGCCGGCATGAAGAAGCTGCCGCCCTCGCTGTTGGTCCGCGACTCGCAGTTGCCGCTGCCGAACTCGGCCTCGCACTGCGCCTTGGCGGTGTAGTGCGGTGCGGTGGCGGCCTGGGCCTGGACGGCGCCCGAGAACGCCCGGTCGCAGGCGGCCGGGTCGTTGCCGGAGTCGGCCTTGCACTCGGCCAGGGTCTTGTAGACCTTGGGCGGCTGGGCGGCGACGTTCTGGTTCTTGGGGGCCGGGTCCGAACAGGCCGCCAGCGCCCAGGCGCTGACGGAGGTGGTCAGGACCAGCGGGATCGCTTTGCTTTTACGCACCGGGACCGTCTTTGTGCTCGATCTGCAGGGGGGCGGGCGCCGGCTTAGGACCGCCGAGGGCGGCCAGGCGATCGGCGAACGGCAGGCTGGGCGAGGTTCCCTGCACCGAGGCCAGCGCCTCCAGCACGTTGGGGTCGTCCATGCTGCCGTGGTCGGCCTTGGTCAGGACGGCGGCCTTCAGGCGCTTGGCCTCGGCGTCGCCGCGGGCCTCCTCGGCCTTGCGGGTCATGGCGGTCAGGGCGGCGTTCAGCCCGCCCACCTCGTTGTCGCGCAGGCCGGCGATCTGCGCGGCGCGCTCGGCCTGCATGTTGGCGTGCTCCTGGGCGGTCTTGGCCCGCTCCAGCTCACGCGCCGCCTTGCTCAGCGAGGTCTTGGCCTCGCGCAGGGCCGTCGCCTTCTCCTGGTAGATGGCCTCGGTCTCGGCCACCAGCTTGTTGGCGTCGACGGCCTCCTGCGCTTCCTGGTCCAGCTCGTGCTTGACCTCTTCCAGGGTGGTCAGCAGGCCGTTGAGGCTCTTTTCCAGGTCGGCCTTCTTGGCCGGGTCGGTCTCGGCGTTGTAGCGGGCCAGCAACTGGTCGCCGGCCGCGCGCATGCGCGTGAAACGGGACTGGACGGCGTCGGCCTCGGACTGCTCGCGCGCGGCTTCGGCGCGGAACTTGGCCAGCTCGCGGCCCACCTTGTCGAGGTCGCGCTCCATGACTTCGAGTTGCGCGGCGGACGCGGTGGTCGGGTCGGTGGCGACGATGGCGTCGGTCACCTCTTGAATCACCTTCTTGCCGTGGGCTCCGGCGAGCGCGCGAACAAAACCCCACATAGTCTTGGCCTTTCCGATTGGGATGGGCGGCTTCTGCGATGCGGCCCCGACGAGGTCCGATCCGCCGGTGCAATACCACGGACATATTTGTGCATGCCAGGGAGCGGCGCCAACCTGGACTTCGATTCCGGCGGCTTTTTCTTTTGGCGCAAGCATTCCCGCCGCACGCCCGCGAAGCGGTCGGCCGGGACGGCGTCGGGCGGGCTCTTGATTGTCGCCGGCGCGGAATTAAATGTACTATATGTATATTGAATTTCCCCGGGCGCTCGTCCAGGCCCCGGCGAGGAGGGCGGATGACCATCGACCTCAACCACGCCATCGTCCGCTGTTCCGACCGGCGGGCGGCGGCGCATTTCCTGGCCGGCCTGATCGACGCCCCGCCCGCCTGGCCCTCGGGGCCGTTCATGGCGGTGCGCGTCAACGAGCGGCTGACCCTCGATTTCTATGACGAGGGCCCCTTCGTGTTCGGCCATTTCGCCTTTGTGGTCGACGAGGCGCGGTTCGACGCGATCCTGGGGCGGGCGGTTGAGGGCGGCCTCGCCCACGGCTCGGGGCCGTTCTCGCGGGACGGGGCGATCAACCGCCTGAACGGCGGACGCGGGGTCTATGTCTGGGACGCCGACGGCAACAGCTACGAGTTCTTCACGGTCGACCCGCTGGCGTGAGCGGTCGATGGAGGGGCCGGCCGCGTCTCAGGCGTAGGCCGCCCAGCCGCGCCAGGTGAAGGCGGCGTAGAACGGGCTGACGCCCGAGAATCCCGCCTCGCGCAGGATCGCCTCGTCCTCTTCGGGGCTGAGCAGGTTCAGGTGCGCCTCGACCGCCGCGCGGGCGCCCTCGGCCTTGTCGGGGTCGGCGCCGGAGGCCACCGCGAAGGCGGCGTACCGCGACAGCCAGCGTCCCCGTTCGTCGGGCGTCTGGGGGAAGCTGGAGTGGGCGGCCACGAACGGCGCGCCGGGCTTGAGGCGGCGGCGGATCTCGACCGCCGTGCGCAGCCGCTCCTCGCGGCCCAGGAAGTGCAGGGTCAGCAGGCAGGTCGCCGCGTCATAGGGGCCTTCGGGCGCGTCGTCGATATAGCCCTGGAGCAGCCGTGCGCGCGGGGCCAGCGGCCCCAGCGTCCGTTCGGCCTGCCGCAGCATTTCGGCGGCGGGGTCGACGCCGTCGAACGTCCAGCCCGGCTGGGCCTCGGCGAACGCCTTCAGCTCCAGCCCGCCGCCGGCCCCCAGGACCAGCACGCGCGCGTCCCCGGGCGCGCGCTCGGCGAGCAGGACGGCGGCCATGCGGTGCAGGTCGGAGAAGCCGGGCACGAAGCGTGGCGGCCCTTCGGCGTAGCGGGCGACGGCCTGCGGGTCGGAGAAGGGGGCCAGCAGCGTGTCCAAGGCGGCGTCATGCGGCATGAACGGTCTCCAGGTCATGGGGGCCGCCCCGGGCGACCAGGCGGCGGTGGAAGTCGGCGCTGAGCATGGCCAGGGTCACGTCGCCGAGACGGGAGAGCAGCAGCGCTTCCGCGTCGCGGAAGGCCTGGTCGAGGGCGGCGTTCACCGCCTGCTCGACCAGGCAGCCCGGCGCTTCGGTCCGGTTGCCCATGGCCAGCAGCGACGGGCCGCCCAGCGCGGCGTGGACGTCGCGCAGGGTGACGGCGGCAAGGTCGCAGGCCAGCGTCCAGCCGCCGCCGTGCCCCTTTTCGGAGCGGACGTATCCGTGGTCGCGCAGGCCGGCCATGATCCGCCGGATCACCACCGGATGGGTGGTCATGGCCTTGGCCAGCACCTCCGACGTCGTCGGACCGTCCTGTTCGGCCATGTGCAGCAGGACGTGGAGCACGCCCGACAATCGGCTGTCGCGTTTCATGCAACGTCATATGTTGCGTGATGGGGTCGCGGTCAAGCCATGGCGGCGAGACATGCCGCCATGGGCGCGCGGTTCAGGTCGCGAAGCGGCCGGGCCGTCGCCCGCTCACGCCGGGCCGGTCAGCCGCCGCGTCGCGAGCCATTGCGCCAGGACGGCGAAGTATTCGGCGGAGTTGGGCCTTTCGTCGTCGGCGTGCGCCGGGTCCAGCAGGTCGCGGGGCGGCATGTCAGTCTGCATGCCGTGGTCGGCGCCGGCGATCACCACCACCCGCATGTGGGGATGTCGCGGCGCGATCCTGGCCAGGCGTTCGACCGAGATGGCCACCGGCACGACCGGATCGGTCGCGCCGTACATCACCAGGATCGGCACCTTCACCTTCTGCAAGGCGGCCAACGGGTCATGCTCGATCTCCCGCCGCCACTGCGAAACCTCGCGGTCGCGCACGGTCTCGCCCATGTAGAGGTAGCGGAACCACGGACGGCCCTTGGCGGCGTCGACGGCGCGCTGTGCGGCGGCGCGGTCGCCGGTCCCGCGCATATAGTCGTCCACCGCCCTGCGGGCGGCCGTCATCTGGTCGATGTCGGCCTGGGAATAGCCGAACACGCGCAAGGTGTTGGTCGACGAGAACAGCATCTGCACGTCGGCGGTGACCACCGGCGCCGAGACCGCCACGGCGAACCTGACGTGCGGGCTGCGGCTGGCCGCCAGCACCGACAGCCAGCCGCCCTGGCTCAGGCCCCAGACCCCGATGCGCTCGGGGTCGATCCTGGGGTCCCGCCGCAGCATCTCGACGGCGGCGATCCCGTCGTCGGCCAGGTCGTCGAAGCTGGCCGCGCCGCGATCGCCGTTGGACTGGCCCGAACCGCGCCGATCGTAGATGAAGACGGCCATGCCGAGCGCCGGCAGGATTTCGGTCAGGTGGCGGTAGAGCGGCGAGGCGCGCAGCGGCGACGAGGCGCCGTGCAGGGCGACGACCGCGCCCAGCCCGCGGCCGCCCTCGGGCAGGAACAGCGTGCCGCCCAGCCGCACCGCGCCGTTCGGGACCACCTTGTCCTCGCGCAGGACCGGACGGGACGGCCGGGCCCGCCATGCGTCCGCCTCTGATGGCGATGGCGATGCGGCCAGCGCCTCCAGGCCGCTGGCCGACAGCGCCATGGCCGCCGCCGGCGCGCCGGCCGTCCGGATCAGGTCCCGGCGATTCAGCCGTCCCCCCAAAGGCTCTTTCATGATCAGCTTTCTATGATTCCCGGCCTGTCCCTGTACGGGCAGGCAAGCATCTATCCCGCGAGCCCGCCACCGTGCTGTGGTGGTCCGCTGGAAAAATCACCATAGATTGCAACGAATTAATCGCGACCCCGGTCGCCGGCCGGTGATCTCCCCGGCCGGCGACCGGCGCGGTCAGGCCGTTTCGACCGGGATGATCGGCCGGGTGTTGGGATAGATCAGTTCGACCGGCGGCTCGCCGGCCCCCGGACTGGTCATGCGGTAGGCGTCGACGGGCTGGGAGCGGTTGATCCAGGCGGTGTAGTAGAGGTGATCCGAACGCGGATCGTCCGTATTGGGGTGCAGCAGGATGGTCAGGCCCAGGCTGTTGAGCTGCAGCCAGGGCAGGATCACGTGCAGCAGGTCGTTGGTGAAGCCGAAATAGAAGGACGGCGTCACGTGCGGGCCGCGGGGAACGAGGTTCCAGTCGCCCAGCTCGACCAGGAACCGTTCGGCCACCCAGGTCCGCAGCAGCGCCGCCTTCTCGTAGGTGTCCTCGTCGAAATAGACGTGGGCGTGATAGCTCTTGATCGCCGTGTAGGGGCGCGGCTTCGCCGGCGTCGGCGCTTCGCCCGGGCGCACCGAGGCGGGGCGCGGCGTGGCCTGCTTGAAGGTCTCGTATCCCCAAGGGCTCTTGCCGCCGGCCGGCGGGCGCGGCTGCCGGGCCGGCGGCGGGACCGAGGCGGCCTCTTCGGCCTTGGCCGGAGCGGCCGCGGCGATCGCCGTGGCGACGGCGGCCCCGCCGCCGAGGCCGAGAAGAAGATGCCGCCGTTGCAACTCCGGCTCGTCGGGGCGGGCGATGGAGACGGCGCGGGCGGGATCGGACATGGCGGCGGCCTTCGACGGGCTGGATCGGAGCCCGCAGGGGACGTCGCCCAAGGCGCGGTTTCAATTCAGATTGGTTCGGTGGACTTTTAGATTCCCTGACGACCGCCGCCGCCAGCCGCCTCAGCCGATCCGCATGGACAGCTCGACGTCCTCGGCGAACGGCGTGGACATGTAGCCGCTGCCGGGCGAGCGCACCCGGGCCAGATAGTCGGGGCTGTGGTCGGCGTTGTCGGCCACGATCAGGGCGCCGGGCCGCAGGCGGGCCTCCACCCGGTCGAGGATTTCGGGATAGAGCGCCTTGGCGCCGTCGAGCAGCAGCAGGTCGATGCGTTCGGGAAGGTCGGTCGCCAAGGTCTGCAAGGCGTCGCCCTCGCGGATCTCGACCAGGTCGATCAGGCCGGCCTCCGTCAGGTTGTTCCGGGCCCGCGCCGCCTTGGACGGCTCGAACTCGGTGGTGATCAGCCGCCCGCCGCCGTTGTCGCGCAGGGCGGCGGCCAGGTGCAGGGTCGAGACGCCGAACGAGGTCCCGAACTCGACGACGGTCCGCGCGCCGCAGGCGCGGGCCAGCATGTAGAGCAGTGCGCCGGTCTCGCGCGAGACGGCGAGCGACAGGTCCTTTAGGCGCGCATAAAGGTCGGGATAATCGGTCTTGCTGCGCATCAGGCGTTCGCGCTCTTCGGCGGAGAAGGCGGGCAGGGCGGCGTCGGTCTGGTCGGCCTGCCGGAACAGGCGCTCCAGCAGCGGCGCGACCGGGGCGGAGGTGAGGGTGTTCATGCGGGGTTTCCGTCTGGATCGGCGCGTCCTTGCGCCGGCTTCAGAAATGCGACTAATTCGTCAGTCCGCCTATTCGCATTGGCGCGCCCAGCCATGACCGATCGCCCAAGTCCTTCGATTTCTTCAAGAAAGCAGCCCCGACAGGCCCGCTCGACCGACCTGGTGACCGCCATTCTCGACGCCGCTGTTCAGGTTCTGGCCAAGGAGGGCGCGCAACGTTTCACCACGGCGCGGGTGGCCGAGAAGGCCGGGGTCAGCGTCGGGTCGCTCTATCAGTATTTTCCGAACAAGGCGGCGATCCTCTTCCGCCTCCAGAGCGACGAGTGGCGGCGCACGACCGCCATGCTGAGCCGCATCCTGGAGGACGCCGGCAGGCCGCCGCTGGAGCGGTTGCGCGCCCTGGTCCACGCCTTCGTCCGTTCGGAATGCGAGGAGGCCGAGATGCGCGTGGCGCTCAACGACGCCGCGCCGCTCTATCGCGACGCGCCCGAGGCGCGGGCGGTGAGGGTGGCGGGCGGCCCGATCATCGAGGCCTTCATGCGCGAGGCCCTGCCCACGACCCCCGAGGCGACCCGCGCCCTGGCCGGCGGCCTGATCTCCGCCGCGCTCAGCCAGGTGGGCAAGCGGTTTTCGGAGACCCCGCGATCGCGCCAGGAGATCGAGGTCTACGCCGACGCCCTGGCCGACATGTTCTGCGCCTACCTCAGGGAGCTCGAGCGGCGCTAGCCGCGCGCGCCGACGAGGCGCAGGAGGCCCAGCAGCGTCGGGGTCTGGTCGTCGCGGCGCCAGGCCAGCCCGGTCTCGAGGATCGGCGGATCGGCCAGGTCGAGATAGCCGACCCCGGTCCGGGCCAGGTTCCTCAGCGAGGCCGGGACCAGCGCCACGCCCAGGCCGGCCGAGACCAGGCTGATGATGGTCTGCATCTGGATCGCCTCCTGGACGATCCGCGCCGGCCGTCCCTGGGCGTCGAAATAGCCGGTGACCAGATCGTGGAAGGCGGGGGCGACGTTGCGGGGGAACAGGATCAGCGGCGCGTCGAGCAGCGCCTCGGGCGCGGCGACGCCGTTCCGGACCGGCAGGCGGCCGTCCTCGATCCACGCCGCCGGGGCGGCCGCCACCAACGGTTCGGAGACCAGCTGGCGGTAGGCTAGGGGCTCGGGCAGGGCCCGGTCGTGCGGCGGGATGATGATGCCGGCGTGGCGCTCCGCGCCGGCCAGCGCCGGAATCTGGACGTCGCTGGTGGCCTCGACCAGTCGGATCTCGACGTCCGGGAAGGCCTGGGAATAGCGGCTGACCAGATCGGGCAGGACGCTGTAGTCGGCCGTGCTGACGAAGGAGAGCGAGAGCAGGCCGGTGCGGCCGTCGCGCAGGCGCCGCGCGGTGGTCGGCAACTCGTCCACCGCCGCCAGGGCGGCCAGCACCTCGGGCAGCCACTGCTCGCCCAGCGGGCTGAGCCGCACGCTGCGCTTGGAGCGCACGAACAGCGGCGCGCCCAGGTCCCGCTCCAGGTTGATGATCGACTGACTCAGCGGCGGCTGGGTCATCCCCAGCCGTTCGGCGGCGCGGCCGAAGTGCAGCGTGTCGGCGACGGCGGCGAAGTGGCGCAGGGGGCGAAGGTCCATTTCGATATCTCTGACGACTTAATAGATCGGAATTAATATATTTTGGAGGTGTTCGTAAGCGGCGTAGGGTCGGCCGTCCTCAAGTCGAGAGCCGCGCCATGCCTCCCTATCGCTCGCGAACCTCCACCCACGGCCGCAACATGGCCGGCGCCCGGGGTCTGTGGCGCGCCACCGGCATGAAGGACGAGGATTTCGGCAAGCCGATCATCGCCGTGGCCAACAGCTTCACCCAGTTCGTGCCGGGCCACGTGCACCTGAAGGACCTCGGCCAGCTGGTCGCCGGCGAGATCGAGGCGGCCGGCGGCGTGGCCAAGGAGTTCAACACCATCGCGGTCGACGACGGCATCGCCATGGGTCACGGCGGCATGCTCTATTCGCTGCCCAGCCGCGAGCTGATCGCCGACAGCGTCGAATACATGGTCAACGCCCACTGCGCCGACGCGCTGGTGTGCATCTCCAACTGCGACAAGATCACGCCCGGCATGCTGATGGCCGCCATGCGCCTGAACATCCCGGCGATCTTCGTCTCGGGCGGCCCGATGGAGGCCGGCAAGGTGACGGTGAAGGGTGAGATCCGCGCCGTCGACCTGGTCGACGCCATGGTGGTCGCCGCCGACGACCGCTACACCGACGAGGAGGTCGCCCGCGTCGAGCGGTCGGCCTGTCCGACCTGTGGCTCGTGCTCGGGCATGTTCACCGCCAATTCGATGAACTGCCTGACCGAGGCCCTGGGCCTGTCGCTGCCAGGCAACGGCTCGGTGCTGGCCACCCACGCCGACCGCGAGGCGCTGTTCCGCGAGGCCGGCCGCCTCATCGTCGACCTGGCCCAGCGCTGGTACGAGCAGGACGACCCGACGGCCCTGCCGCGCGGCGTCGCCACCCGGGCGGCGTTCGAAAACGCCATGAGCCTTGACATCGCCATGGGCGGCTCGACCAACACCGTGCTGCACCTGCTGGCCGCCGCCCAGGAGGGCGGGATCGCGTTCGGCATGGAGGACATCGACCGCCTGTCGCGCCGGGTGCCGTGCCTGTGCAAGGTCGCGCCGGCCAAGAGCGACGTCCACATGGAGGACGTGCACCGCGCCGGCGGCGTCATGGCCATCCTGGGCGAACTGGAGCGCGGCGGCCTGATCGACGCCAGCCAGCCGACCGTCCACGCCCGGACCATGGCCGACGCCCTGGCCCGCTGGGACATCGGCCGCGCTGACAACCAGACGGCCCGGGAATTCTTCCGCGCCGCGCCGGGGGGCAAGCCCACCCAGGTCGCCTTCAGCCAGGCCTCCCGCTGGGAAAGCCTCGATCTCGACCGCGAGGCGGGGGTCATCCGCTCGGTCGGCCATCCGTTCTCGAAGGACGGCGGCCTGGCGGTGCTGTTCGGCAACCTCGCGCCCGAGGGCTGCATCGTGAAGACCGCCGGGGTGGACGACGCGATCCTGACCTTCCGTGGGACGGCCCGGGTCTATGACAGCCAGGAGGCCGCGGTCAGCGGCATCCTGGGCGGTCAGGTCCAGGCCGGCGACGTCGTGGTCATCCGCTACGAGGGGCCCAAGGGCGGGCCGGGCATGCAGGAGATGCTGTACCCGACCAGCTATCTGAAATCGAAGGGCCTGGGCGCGGCCTGCGCCCTGATCACCGACGGCCGCTTCTCGGGCGGCACCTCTGGCCTGTCGATCGGCCACGTTTCGCCCGAAGCCGGCGAGGGCGGCCTGATCGCCCTGGTCGAGACCGGCGATCCGATCCTGATCGACATCCCGAACCGCGGCGTCAGCCTGGAGCTGTCCGACGAGGTCATCGCCGCCCGCCGCGCGGCCATGGCCGCCCGGGGCGCCGAGGCCTGGAAGCCGGTCGGCCGCAAGCGCGAGGTCTCGCCGGCCCTGCGCGCCTACGCCGCCCTGACCACCAACGCCGCGCGCGGCGCGGTGCGCGACGTCGGCCAGGTCGAACGCTAGGCGCGCCGCGGCGCCAGCCCAAGGACGAACGCGCCGGCCGGGTTCCGCCGGGGGGCGCTCAACGCTGACCGGCCGCCGCGGCGGCCCACGCCCTCGTGCCGTGGCAAGTCTGCATGGCTCGCCCGTAGGCCTCGCGTCGGGTGGTGCGCGCCACATAGGCCTGCTCCGCCTCGCCGAGGGTGAAGCATCCGGTTCTCTGGGCGAACTCCAGGGCGTAGGTCACCGAGATGTCGGCCGCCGTGAACGCGTCGCCCGCGAGATAGGGCGAGCGGGCGAGCCGCCGGGTCACCAGCCCCAGCCGACTCTCGAAGACTTCCAGCGCCTTGCGCGCGCCCCAGTTCTGACGCTCGGCCTCGGGCGCGAGATTGCGGCTGACGACGACGAAATACATCGAGGCGGCGAGGCCGGCTTCACCCAGGTGCAGGAATTGCTGGTACGCGGGAAAGGCGGGATCGTGCGGGCCCGGCGCGAGCGGCGTCGGCCCATGGCGGGCCATCAGGTACTCCATGATCGCGATCGACTCGACCATGGTGACGTCGCCGTCCTGGAGCGCCGGGATGTACCCGGCGGGATTGACGGCCAGATACTCCGGGTCGTTCTCGACGCCCGCCAGCAGGTCCACCGGCCGCAGCCGGTAGGCCAGCCCCATCTCCTCCAGCAGCCAGACGACCCGGAACCCCCGGCCTTCGCCAAAGACGGTGATCATGTCCGAGGCTCCCTTGCGCGCGGCTCAATTCAGTGACGCCAAGGCCGCGCGAACGCAACCGGTGTCGGTGCGACTGAACGCTGACCGGCTAACTCCTTGAAAGCGTTCAATCGGCCGCTTTCGACCACGTAGCCGAAACCACTTAAGACTGTCCCCGGCGGGGCAATGCCAACTTAAGGCTGTCCGCGCCGGGGGCTCAAGTCGGCTACAGGCTAGTGTCGGGTCCCGACCCGTTGCGGACTTTGCCCCCTCTGCTTGACCGCTGAGGACTCCAGGGCTTCGATGCCAGCAAGGGGGAATATGGCGAAGCTTCGATTCATCCGATTGCTGCACCTCATCGGTTACGCGACGACGTTAATTGTCGTGTGCGAATTAGCGGCTGCGGGATATTTGGGTTACGGATGGTGGCGATCCGGGCAACAGCTGCGCAGCCGTCTCCTTGAGGCGACCAGGACCCACAATCGACCCTTGATCGAGGCCTCGGGCGAACTGCTGGCGGCCGAGGCCGCCAAATCCCTCGCGTCGGTGCGTCAAACGACCGGCCGCTCAAAGAATGTCCTAAGCTACGTCGCCATGCCCTCGTTTTCGGACTGGTACGCTATGGCGCTCTACCTGCCAGACAACGAAGAGTTCGCCCAAGTCGCACTTACTGCGGTTCGGTGAGACGACGACAATTTTGCGTTCTCGAAGCCGCGCAACTTCACAATGCCCAAGGTCGAGTACCTTCGGGCGGCGCAGCAGTTTGACGCCATGACGGATAATTGGGGTGGAGCGACGGACAGCGTTTGTTTTGATGGCATGCCCGTAGCTTTCGAACGCATAAAGGGGGGCGTCGTGACCTCGGGCATTGGCAATGCGAGTTGCAGCGAACACTACCGCGCTATCGATCAGTTGGCCGCCGCGGCCGGGCCGCTCGATGAAGCCGAGCGCGAGAAGATCATCATACCGGGGGTGGTCGCCCTGCATGGCGCCATCTCGCAAGAGGAGATGATCGTCCTGGTTCAGGATCGCATATTCGCCGCGACGATTGGTGACCAGATGGGACGCTGCCGGCGTCGGTAGTGCAATGGATCGGAACACGCTCTCCCCCGAAAGCTCCGATCAACTTAACCGGGACGGATAGCTTTAGGGAAGCTCAAACGTTGCGCGAACCGACTGGTGCGCGGCTTCAACATGCTTGGGCGGCAAGATAGGCCGACGAGCAGAGGCCTATCAGGGCGCCCGGCTCATAAACGTCTAGTTCCTGGCTTCTGGCGCAGATCGCTATGGCTGAACATCGGTCCGCCACTTGAAGCATGGCCTTAGCTGCTCCATGTTCCTGCTTTGATCCTGAGGTGCGCTATGGCCAATCGAGAGCAGTCTAGCAAGGCAGCCGCAAGCAAGGCGGCCAAGGTATTGCGGGATCCGCACGCGACTGCGGCCGCGAAAAGTGCTGCAGGCTCCACGCTCACTCAACGGGCGACCCAACTTGAGCAAACCAGCCGTTCAGCCGCGAGTGCAGCTTCTAGTGTCCTGCGTGATCCCAAATCGACAGCGGCGGAAAAGAGCGCGGCGGCTTCGGCGCTCACCCAACGGGCGAACCGGAAGTCCTAAGGGTGTGGATGGAAACCGCTTCGCAGGCCCTCCGGTCCGGCAAGGTTCTGGAGCTAAGGTACGACGGTTGGAGTCGCTGTGTGGAAGTTCATGCGGTGGGCTACTCGCGCGACGGAAACCCTTTGATGCGAGTCTGGCAGGTGAGCGGCGGCAGCAACAGCAATGAACCGCGCGGTTGGAAGCTCATGCGCTGTGATGAGGCCTTCACCGCGTATGTGAGCGAGAGCGCATCGCAAGCTCCGAGACCTGGTTATCGACGCGGAGACAGAGCGATGAGCCGGATTGTCTCCGAGCTCTAGAGTTTTGGTCAGCCGAGTTCCGCTGCGCTGAACGTCCCGTTCTTGGAGCGGCGCTAAGGTCCGCATCTGGCGCCTATCGGGCGTCAAGATGGTTGAGCCGGGGCAATACGACGTCAACAAATGAAAAGCCCGGCGCTGCGGCAGGGCTTCGTCGCCCCTTGCGGGGCAAGGACCATGGTCCCGCGGCCAATGGCCGTAGAAAGCGTATGCCTTCAAAAATCGTCAGCTTCAAGCTTCCCAGTTTCCAGACTTAGGGTGCTCATGAAGCGCCCAAGGCGGCTGCTCGCATGTAGATGCGATTAAGTCGCAATGTTGACAGTCTTAGCTTGGAATCAGGACAGTTCTAACTTGTGCCGACACCCGACCAAAGATGCTGGCGACCCCGGGGTGACTCGAACACCCGACCTCCGGTTTAGGAAACCGCTGCTCTATCCTGCTGAGCTACGGGGCCACGCCGGCTTCCCTAGCCTATTCGGCCGTCGGGCGAAAAGGGGTTTCGGCCGTGGGCGGCGGCGGTCTGCGACTTGATCGCCGGCGGTCGCGCGCCTAGCCAAGAAGCATGTCCGTCGCAACGACCATCCGGCCTTTTCGTCCAGGCGACGCCGGCGCTCTGGCGGCGCTGTTCCACGCGGCCGTGCGGCAGGGCGCTCTGGGCGACTACCGGCCAGAGCAGGTCGTGGCCTGGTCGCCGTCGCCGCCCGACCCGGCGGCGTTCGCGGCGCGGGCGATAGACGGACGGCTGGTCCTTGTGGCGGTGGACGCGCGGGATCGGCCCCTGGCCTATGGCGACCTGGAGCCGTCGGGCCATATCGACCACCTCTATTGCCGGCCGGACATGATCGGGCGCGGCGTCGCCTCGGCGATTTACGATCGTCTGGAAGCCGCCGCTCGCGGTCGGGGTCTGGTCCGCCTGTTCGTCGAGGCCAGCGAGGCCGCCCGGCGTCTGTTCGCGGCCAAGGGGTTCGTCGCGCTGGAGCGGCGCGACTTCATGCTGCGCGGCGTGACGATCCATAACTATCGGATGGAGAAGAGCCTGGCCGACGACGACGGCGCGACGAAGGGCGGCGTCCTGCGCGGCGACGGGTGAACCGCGGCCCGAATTGGGCTATGCCGGCTGCGGACGAGCGGAGACGTGCATGTATGTGATGGTGACCGGGGCGGCCGGCTTCATCGGGGCCGAGGTCTCGGCCCGACTGCTGGCGGCCGGCGCGCGGGTTCTGGGCGTCGACAACCTGAATTCCTACTATCCGGTCAGCCTCAAGGAGGCGCGGCTGGCGCGGCTGCGGGGCCATCCCAATTTCCGCTTCGTCCAGGCCGACATCAGCGACCGCGAGGCGATGACGGCGCTGTCGCCCGACTGCGCGGGCCTGACCCACATCCTCAACCTCGCCGCCCAGGCGGGGGTGCGCTATTCGTTGGTCGATCCTTACGCCTATGTCCAGGCCAACGTCATGGGCTTCGTGGTCATGGCCGAGCTGGCGCGCCAGGTCGAAGGCCTGCGCCATTTCGTCTACGCCAGCTCGTCGTCGGTCTATGGCAGCGGCAAGACGCTGCCGTTCTCGACCGACCTGCGCGCCGACGAGCCGGATTCGCTCTACGCCGCCACCAAGCGCGCCGACGAGATGATCGCCCGCACCTACGCCCACCTCTATCGGACGCCGACCACCGGCCTGCGGTTCTTCACGGTCTATGGGCCGTGGGGGCGGCCCGACATGGCCCCGTGGATGTTCACCCAGAAGATTATCGCCGGCGAGCCGATCACCGTGTTCAACAACGGCGAGATGTGGCGCGACTTCACCTATGTCGACGACATCGTCGACGGCGTGCTGGCGGTGCTGGACAAGCCGCCGGGCGCCGACCTCGACCCGCCGCACCGGGTCTACAACCTCGGCAACAACAAGCCCGAGAAGCTGGCCCACTTCGTCGAGGTGCTGCAGCAGGTGATCGGCAAGCGGGCGGTGATCGACTACCAGCCGATGCAGCCGGGCGACGTGCCCTCGACCTACGCCGACATCGAGGCCGGTCGCCGCGACTTCGGCTTCGCGCCCAAGGTCTCGATCGAGGAGGGGCTGGCGAGGCTGGTCGACTGGTATCGGGCCTATCACGGCGTCTGAGCGCCGCCGCCCGCGGCGCTAGAGGTACTTGGCCAGGGCGGCCAGCCGGGCCAGCTCCTCGCGGGTCTCGCGCGAGAGGGGCCCGGCGACGGCCTCCAGGTGATGCTCGATATGGTCGCTGACCAGCACCGTCTTGGCCTTGTCCAGCGCCTTGAGCACGGCCTGCATCTGCTGGGCGATCTCCAGGGCGTCGCGATCGTCCTCGACCATGCGGATGATGGTGGCCAGGTGCCCGTGGGCGCGCTTGAGGCGGTTGATCAGGTCGGCGTTGTCGGCGTGGCTCATGGCCGCCAGCCTACAGGCTTCGGGCCACGGCGAGCCAGCCCTGAACCCCGATGACCAGCCCGACGACGAGGATCACCAGGCCGGAGACATAGGGCGCCTTGCGCACGATCTCGCCGAAACCGCTCCAACGGCGGGCGGCCTCGCGCACGCTGAGGGCGGCGACCACCCCGGCCGTCACCATGGTCAGGGCCAGGCCGACGCTGAAGGCCGCGACCAGGGTCGCGCCGAGCGCCAGCTTCTTCAACTGCAGGCACAGCATCAGCACGGTGATGGCGCCGGGGCAGGGGATCAGGCCGCCGGTCAGGCCGAAGACGACGATCTGGCCGGTGGTGACGTCGCGGTCGGCGAACCGACGGCGGATGTCGTCGGCGTGGGCCAGTTCGTGGGCGTCCTGATAGCCGCCGGCGGCCAGGTCGAGACCGCGAAGCTCGCGGTGGATCGGGTCGTCGCCATGATGGCCGCCGTGGCCGTGCGCGTCCTCGGTGAAGGCCACGTCATAGGCGTGGGCGTGCTGGCCGCGCGTCAGGGTCAGCCGGGCGATGAAGTCGTGCGGCTCCGGGATGGCCTCGACCGATTCCAGCCGGCCGTCCTTGCTGACGAAACCGAAGGTCTGGCGCGCGCCGTCCGGGCGTTCGGTCTCCAGGCCGATCTGGTCGGGCCGCCACGCCGGGCCGTTGCGCACGTGCAGCCGCCAGCGGGGCGGGCCGGCGTCCTCGAACAGCTCCAGGGCGAGGTCGCCATGGTCCGTCTCGATCAGCCGCACGCCGGGAGGGGGGCCGTGGTCGTGAGGGGCGTGGTCATGGTCGTGGCTGTGGTCATGGCCGTGAGCGGAATGACGATGGTCGCGATCGTGGCCGTGACCGTGTCCCCCCGCCTGGGCCAGGCGCTGCTCGCGGCGCGTCCGCCACAGCATCCACAGGGCCATGCCGACGACGATCGCGCCCGAGGCCATCTGGAAATAGGGCTCGGCCGTCTCGGCGTTCAGGCCTCGCCACAGGGTCATGCCGCCCAGGGCGATCACCCAGACGATCGCGGTGTGGGACAGCGTGGCGCACAGGCCGAGCAGCACCGCCTGCCGCACCGTGCCGCGGATGGCGATGATGAACGCCGCCATCATCGTCTTGGAGTGTCCCGGCTCCAGGCCGTGCAGGGCGCCCAGGACGATGGCGGTCGGGATGAACAGCCAGGCGTGGGTCGAGCCCTGCTGCAGCAGTTCGGCGAAAGGCGTCATGGGCGGCCTCAAGGGTTGAGCGTTGGGATTATCCTATCCCCCAGGAGAGGATATGGTGTCAAGCGCCTCGGGCTCATGCAGGCGCGGAGGGCGTCGATGGAAGGCGCACGGTCCCGGCCCGGCGGCGAGGCGGATGCGGGTTAATCGGCCCGCAACGTCACTCAGCCATGTTGGGGCGGGGAGGATGCGCGATGACGGGGACGGCGCGTGATCGGTCCGCCAGCGGCGCCTGCGACGGCGCGCCGCTGGCGAGCCCGTCGGATTGTGGCTTGGCAGGCGCCCAATCTTGGTGATGCTAACCAAAATTGGGGATGCCATCTTGTTTACCGGCGCGTTCACCGCGCTGAGCGGGTTAGTGCGCCCTGCGCGCTCGACGCCGAGCGCCACTGTCGGTCGCCAAGGCCAAAGGCCAACCTGGTTAGGGCTGAACCAGGAGACTGAGCTGGATGCGCGAGAGGGGAGCTTTCGGCGACATGGCCGATGACGGATTTTCTGCGGCGCCTCCGCCACCGATGTCGGACGCCTATTTCCGCGGCTGGGCCGACAACGAGCCCATCGCGCTGTTCATCGTCACGCGCCAGCTGAACATCATCTGGCGCAATCCGATGGCGGACCGTCTGCTCAAGGAGAGCCAGACGCTGCGCGACCGTGGCGGCATGATGGTCGCCTCGACGCCGCGCGCCCACCAGGCCCTGGCGCGGTTCGCCAAGATCGCCGGCTTTCCGGACGAGACCGGCCGCATCGTCGAGCGCAACCACGTCGTCGTCGGCGACGAGAGCGACAAGGACGTGGTGCTGCGGGCGACGGCGGTGGCCGGCCACGAGGACCGCCTGGTCACGCTGATGGTGCGCCGGGCCTCCGACCGGAGCCATTATCAGCTCACCGACCTGACCGAGGCGTTCCACATGACCACGGCCGAGAGCCGGGTCGCCTCGATGATGATCTCCGGCGCCACGGCCGAGGAGATCGCCCGGGCGCTGAACATTTCGGTCGAAACCGTCCGCAGCCACATCAAGCACATCTACGCCAAGACGGGCGTCTCCTCGCGCGAGGCGCTGCTGTCGAAGCTGATCGGCTACATGGTGCGTTGAGCCGGTCGGAACGGCCGTGACCTGACGCTCCGCCGGATGTATGTCCGGCGCATGGCTGAAGACATTTCCGACACCTCCTCCAAGGCCGCGCCGGGCAAGGACCCCTTCGACGGCGTGCGCTGGGACATGACCGGCGCGATGAGCTACGGCGGCTACCTGCAGCTCGACCGGCTGCTGGACGCCCAGCGGCCGCTGTCTGGCGAGCACGACGAGCTGCTGTTCATCGTCATCCACCAGGCCACCGAGCTGTGGATGAAGCTGGGCCTGCACGAGCTGGAGGCCGCGCGCGAGCGCCTGGCCGCCGACGACCTGGAGCCGGCCTCGAAGATGCTGGCGCGGGTGGCGCGCATCCAGACCCAGATGATCCAGGCCTGGGAGATCCTGTCGACCATGACCCCGTTCGACTATTCGCGCTTCCGCGAGGCGCTGGGGTCGAGCTCGGGCTTCCAGTCGTTCCAGTATCGCCAGCTCGAATTCCTGATGGGGGCCAAGAACGCCCGCCTGATCGAGGTCTACGCCGCCGAGCCCCGCGTCCACGAGCGCCTGAGCGTGGCCCTGCACAGGCCCAGCCTCTATGACGAGGCGCTGCGGCTGATGGCGCGGCGCGGCTTCGCCATCCCGGCCGGCAAGGTCGAGCGCGACTGGAGCCTGCCCTACGAGGCCGACGCCGGCGTCGAGGCCGCCTGGCTGGAGGTCTATCGCAACGTCGACCGCCACTGGGACCTCTATGACCTGGGCGAGAAGCTGGTCGACCTGGAATACCGCTTCCAGCAGTGGCGCTTCTCGCACATGAAGACCGTCGAGCGCATCATCGGCCACAAGCGGGGCACCGGCGGATCGGCCGGCGTGGCCTATCTGGTCAAGGCGCTGGAGAAAGGCTTCTTCCCCGAACTGCTGTCGCTGCGGACCTCGATCTGATGACGGCCCGCGCGGAGCGTCGCCTGTGGGACATCTCCCAGCCGCTGCGCGCCGGCCTGCCGGTCTGGCCGGGCGACACCCCGTTCTCGGCCGAGCGGACCTGGGTGCTTGAGGGCGGCTGCCCGGTCAATGTCGCCAGGCTCGCGCTGTCCACCCATTCGGGGGCCCACGCCGACGCGCCGCTGCACTACGACCCGGCGGGCGCGTCTATCGAGGCGGTCGACCTGTCGCGCTACATCGGCCCCTGCCGGGTGGTCGACGCCCGCCATGCGCGGGGCGCGGTGCGGCTGGCCGACGTCGAGGCGGCGCTGGAGGACTGCCCGCCGAGGCTGCTGCTGCGCACCTTCGCGGCCTTTCCGCACGATCGCTGGGTGTCGGACTTCACCGCCGTCGACGCCGGGCTGATCGCGGCGCTGGCCGACCGGGGCGGCGTGCTGATCGGGACCGACGCGCCGTCGATCGATCCCGAGACCTCGAAGGACCTGCCGGCCCACAACGCCGTGCGCCGGCATGGCCTGTCGATCCTGGAGGGGCTGGTCCTCGACGCCGTCCCGCCCGGCGACTACGAATTGATCGCCCCGCCGTTGCCGCTGGCCGGCCTGGACGCCGCCCCGGTGCGGGCGGTGCTGAGAGAGCTTTGATGACCACTCGCGACGACTGCCTGGCCCTCGACGCGGCCGACCCGCTGGCCCCGTTCCGCGCCGAGTTCGACCTGCCCGAAGGGGTGATCTATCTCGACGGCAACTCGCTCGGCGCCCTGCCCAGGGCCACGGGCCCGCGCCTGCAGGCGGTGGTGGCCCAGGAGTGGGGGCGCGACCTGATCCGCAGCTGGAACACCGCCGGCTGGATCGACGCGCCCGCGCGGGTGGGCGGCAAGATCGCCGGCCTGGTCGGCGCCCGCCCGCACGAGGTGACGGCGGCCGACTCCACCTCGGCCAACCTGTTCAAGCTGGTCGCCGGGGCGCTGTCGCTGCGGCCGGGCCGCAAGACCATCCTGTCCGAGCCCGGCAACTTCCCCACCGACCTCTATGTCATCCAGGGCCTGGCCGCCCTGCTCGGCGAGGGCGTCCGCCTCAAGACCGTTCCGGCCGACGAACTGGTCGCCGCCATCGACGAGGATGTCGCCGTCGTCGTCCTGACCGAGGTGCACTACAAGACCGGCCGCCGCTGGCCGATGAAGGCCGTCACCGCCGCAGCCCACGCCGCCGGCGCCCTGATGCTGTGGGACCTCAGCCACAGCGCCGGCGCCGTGGCGGTCGATCTCAACGGCGCGGACGCCGACCTCGCCGTCGGCTGCGGCTACAAGTATCTGAACGGCGGCCCCGGGGCCCCGGCCTTCCTGTTCGTGGCCGAACGGCACCAGGCGGCGATCCGCAGCCCGCTGACCGGCTGGATGGGCCACGCCGACCCCTTCGCCTTCGTCGACGCCTACGCCCCGGCGCCGGGCGTGCGCCGCCAGCTCTGCGGCACGCCGCCGATCCTGGGCCTCTCGGCCCTGGAGGTTGGCGTCGACCTGCACTTGCGCGCGCCGCTGGCCGCGCTGGAGGCCAAGGGCAAGCGCCTGGGCGACCTGTTCATCGAACTGGTCGAGGCGCGCTGCGGCTTCGCCGGCCTGACGCTGGCCAGCCCCCGCGACGCCGCCGGCCGCGGCAGCCACGTCTCCTACGCCCACGCTGACGGCTACGCCATGATGCAGGCCCTGATCGCCCGCGGCGTCATCGGCGACTTCCGCGCCCCCGACATCCTGCGCTTCGGCTTCACCCCGCTCTATGTCGGCTACGCCGACGTCTGGGACGCGGTGGAGATCCTGCGCGACGTGCTGGAGACGCGGGCGTACGACCAGGAAGACTATCGTCGCGTCTCCGCGGTGACCTGACTTGCTGGCGGCGCCCGGCCGCCGCCGATCTTCTCGGCGATGGTCCGGGCCTCGTCCAGGCTGAAGGCGCCGGTGATCTGGACGCTTCCGCTGGGAATGAGCTCGCGCAGGATCGGCGCGCTGACCAACTGGCCGTCGACGACGATGGGCATGGGGCGTCCTGCGCCCAGGGCCGCCATGGCGCGTTGGAACCTGTCTTGTCCCGACCGCGAAAAGCGGACGCCGACCGCCGGGCGCTGCTCGGCGTCGAAGACCAGGCTGGAGCTTTCGACGTCGCCAGGCCCGAAGGCGACCCCGCCGATCGAAAGCCTGGAGGGCGCTTCGGCCTGCGGCGGCGCGATCGGGCGCGTCGGGTCGGGCGAGGCCGAGGCGCAGGCGGCGGTCAGGACCAGAAGCAGCACGGCGCTTCGACGTGCGAGCCGGGCCCCGTTTCGACGCGGACGGGCCGCGCCCGCCGCCAGGCCGGTGGTCATGCTGCAATCCTCTTCGCTCGGCCGCCCGTTTCGCCAACTAGCCGGATCGCACGGACGTGACCAGGGCTTGCGGCCCGCGCGACCCTGGGGGCGGCTTCCCGCCGAACGCCGCTCGTCCACTTGACCGGCGTGAAAAAAGGGGAGCACCATCCTCTTCCAAAGGCCTCCCCCTAGCCGGCGGGAGGCTTTTTCCGTTTCGGAGGCGCATGCGCGCGGACGCCAGCCCATGTCGATCAACCAATCCGGCCACATCCGCCTGACCTCCCATCCGGGGGCGGGGCAGGCCAGCCGCTTCCCCATCCGCTGGGGCGCTCCCAGCGCGGCCGAGCGCGGCCCGGTGATCGCCTCGGCCCTGGCCGGAGCCGACCGCAACGCCATCGGGGCCCATGGCGGCGCCTATTCGGTCTACCGCGCCCTGGCGATCTCGGCCGGCGCGTTGAACCCGCTCGTGCGGCCCGATCTCACCGACACCTATCCGGCGGTCGAGGTCGGGCCGTTTCCGCAGTGGAGCGATCCGGGAAAGATCGTCTCGCTCGACCCGTGGGGGCACCGCGTCGCCCAGGACTTCGCCCGCGAGATCGCCGAGGGCGTCGACATCCGCCCGACCATCGCCGTGACCAAGGCGCGGCTGACCTTGCCGGAGATCCACGAGGCCGTCGCCAGGGGGCGTCTGTCCGTGGACGGATCGGTGCTGCGCGAAGGCGGCGACGTCGCCGTGACCAAGGCCGCCGTCGATCCGGTCTGGTGGCTGCCCGGCGTCGCCGAGCGCTTCGGCGTGTCCGAGACCGTCCTGCGCCGCACCCTGTTCGAGCAGACCGGCGGCATGTATCCCGAACTGGTCACCCGGCCGGACATCTCGGTGTTCCTGCCGCCGATCGGGGGGATCACCCTCTACATCTTCGGCGACCCCGCGGCGATCGCCGATCCCCTGCGCCGGCTGACCTGCCGCGTGCATGACGAATGCAACGGCTCGGACGTGTTCGGCTCGGACATCTGCACCTGCCGGCCCTACCTCACCCACGGCATCGAGGAGTGCGTGCGCGAGGCCCAGGCCGGCGGCGCGGGGCTGATCGCCTATAACCGCAAGGAGGGCCGGGCGCTCGGCGAGGTGACCAAGTTCCTGGTCTACAACGCCCGCAAGCGCCAGCCGGGCGGCGACCAGGCGGCGACCTATTTCGAGCGCACCGAATGCGTCGCCGGCGTGCAGGACGCCCGCTTCCAGCAATTGATGCCCGACGTGCTGCACTGGCTGGGGATCACCCGCATCGACCGGTTCGTGTCGATGTCGAACATGAAGCACGAGGCCCTGACCGCGTCGGGGATCGAAATCGGCGAACGCGTGCCGATCCCGGCCGAGCTGGTGCCGCCCGACGCCTCGGTCGAACTGGAGGCCAAGAAGGCGGCCGGCTACTACACGCCCGAGCCGGCGCCGACGGACGACGATCTCAAGCACGTGGTGGGCCGTGACCTCAAAGAGTTCTGAGGCCGCCGCCGCGCGGTCGCTGCTGTCGGCCGCCGCCGTGCGCGAGCGGGCGCATGAGCTGTTCGCCATCGCCCTGGACGGCCGCCTGCCGGACTGGACCATCGCCATGGAACGGCTGCCGGCGGCGGCCGACTTCGTGGCGTCGACGGTCCGCGACCGCTATCCCGACCTCGCCGTGCCGTTCCATGCTCGCTGGCGGCATTTCGTGCTGGCCGGCCGCGACCTGTGGGCCGAGGCGTCCACCGGCCTGACCGATCCGGCGGGCAGGGCCAGGGCGGCCTTCGACCTCGCCATAACCTCGGTGCTGCTGGACGCCGGTGCGGGCGCCGGCTGGCGCTTCGTCGATCCGGCCAGCGGGGTCGTCGCGGCGCGCTCGGAAGGGCTGGGCGTCGCCAGCCTGCGCCTGTTCGAGAGCGGGGCGCTGTCCGACCGGCCGGGCGAGCCCCTGCGCGCCGACGCCGGACGGCTGTCGCGGCTGGAGGTCGAGACCCTGGCCGAGGGGTTCCAGGTCTCGGAGGCCAACCCGCTGGTCGGGCTGGAGGGCCGCGCCGCCCTGCTGCGGCGGCTGGGCGAGACCGTCGCGGCCCGTCCGGACCTGTTCGCGATCGCCGACGCGCCGCGGCCGGGCGGCCTGTTCGACGTCATGGCCGCCAGCGCCGAGGGCGGCCGTCTGCCGGCCGCGGTCATCCTGGAGGTGCTGCTGGAGGCGTTGGGCCCGATCTGGGCCGGGCGTCTGTCGCTGGGCGGCGTTCCCCTGGGCGACTGCTGGCGCCATCCGGCCCTGAGGCGCGACGACGCCACCGACGGGCTCGTGCCCCTGCACAAGCTGTCGCAATGGCTGGCCTATTCCTTGATCGAACCGCTGCAAGCGGCCGGCGTCGCCGTGACCGGGATCGACGGCCTCACCGGCCTGGCCGAGTATCGCAACGGCGGCCTGTTCGTCGACCTGGGGGTGCTGGTCCCGCGCGACCCCGCCGCGCCGATCCGCCGCCGGCCGGTGGACGATACGCTGGTGGTCGGCTGGCGGGCCCTGACGGTGGCGCTGCTGGACGAGATCGCGCCGCTGACCCGCCAGCGGCTTGGGGTGGGCGAGGCCGATTTTCCGCTGGCGCGCGTGCTGGAGGGCGGCACCTGGGCCGCCGGCCGCGCGGCCGCCCGCCAGCGGCGCGAGGACGGCTCGCCGCCGGTCGCCGTCGACAGCGACGGCACGGTGTTCTGACCATGACGGTTTGCAAGGAAGACGCGATGAAGGGCGTGACGGTCGTCGACCACCCGCTGGTCCAGCACAAGCTGACCCTGATGCGCAAGAAGGACGCTTCGACCAAGAGCTTCCGCGAGCTGCTGCGCGAGGTCGCCACCTTGCTGTGCTACGAGGTGACCCGCGACCTGGAGCTGGAGACGGTGGAGATCGAGACGCCGCTGACGGCGACGGCCGCCCCGGTGCTGGCCGGCAAGAAGCTGGTGTTCGCCAACATCCTGCGCTCGGGCGGGGGGCTGCTGGAGGGCATGCTCGACCTGGTCCCCGCCGCCCGGGTGGCGCATATCGGCCTCTATCGCGATCCGGCCACGCTCGGCGCCGTCGAATACTATTTCAAGGCGCCGCAGGACCTGGCCGAGCGGCTGGTCATCGTCATCGACCCGATGCTGGCCACCGGCAACACCGCCGTCGCCGCCGTCGACCGCCTGAAGGAGCAGGGCGCCGTCGCCATCCGCCTGGTCTGCCTGGTGGCTGCGCCCCAGGGGCTGGAGACGCTGCACGGCCGCCACCCGGACGTGCCGGTTTGGACCGCCGCCATCGACGACGGCCTCAACGACCACGGCTACATCCTGCCTGGGGTCGGCGACGCCGGCGACCGCATGTACGGCACCAAATAGGTCGGGGCCGGCGGCCTCAGGCCCGTTGGCCGGGGAACAGGTTCTCGGCCATGAAGTCGACGAAGGCGCGAACCTTGGGCGAAGGATAGCGGCTGGCCGGCCACAGCACGCTGAAGGTCCCGACATAGCGCACGAAGGGCTCCAGCACCGGGACCAGCCGGCCGTCGGCGAGTTGGCCTGCGACGGCGAAGTCGGGCAGGCAGGCCAGGCCGACCCCCTCTTCGGCGAGGCAGATCTGCGGCTCCAGGGCGTTGGCGGCCAGGATTGCCGGCGGGTCGATGTCGAGCGGCTGGCCGTCGCGGTGCAGGGGCCAGGGGTCGAGCTTGCCGCTGTTGAGCATGCGGTGGCGTAGGCAGGCATGGCCCAGCAGGTCCTCCGGCGCGCGGGGCTCTCCCCGTCGGCGCAGGTAGTCGGGCGAGGCGACGACCAGCTTGCGGAAGCCGCCCAGCCGGCGGGCCATCAGCCGCGAGTCGGTGAGGTCGCCCGTGCGGACCACGGCGTCGAACCCCTCGTCGATCACGTCCGTCAGGCGGTTGGTGTAGTCGATGTCCAGTTCGATCTCGGGATAGGCGCGCATGAAGCCGGCCAGGGCCGGCGCGAACAGCCCGCTGGTGTGCGGCAGGCTGACGCGCAGCCGGCCGCGCGCCGCGCCCTGCGACTGCGAGAGCTCCAGTTCGGCCGCCTCGACCTCGCACAGGATGCGGCGGCAGCGTTCGAGGAACAGCGCGCCCTCCGGGGTCAGGGCGACGCTGCGGGTGCTGCGGTGGAGCAGCCGCACGCCCAGGCGCGCCTCCAGGCGGGCCACCGCCTTGCCGACCGCCGAGGAGGATATGCCGAGCTGGCGCCCGGCGGCGACGAAGCTGAGGCTTTCCGCCGTCTGCACGAAGGCGCTCAAGGATCCGAGACTGTCCACGCGACCGGCCTGCAATTGCGGACAGGATTGTCCGATATATCCTGATCTATAGAGCATTTTTCCGGCAGGGGCGTGGGACTATTTCGACGAGCGGCGGCGTAGGGCCGTCCTGGAGATACCCATGACCGCTCAGACCGCCGCCGGTTTCACCGCCGGGCCGCAGCCCACCGTGTTCATCGTCAACGTCATCCACGCCCATCCGGGCCGGCAGGACGAGGCGTTCCGGCTGATCCAGGAGGTCGTGCGCTACGTGGCCGAGCGCAAGCCGGGCTTCCTGTGGAGCAACCTGGCCAAGAGCGACGACGGCGAGACGGTGGTCAACATCGAGGCCATAGCCGACGCCGGCAAGGTCGACGAATTCTTCTCCGACCCGGCGTTCGTCGAAAAATTCCGCGCCCTCGACGCGGTGGCGACCAGCGAGTTCCACACCTACCGCGTCGGCGACCTGATCCTGCCGGGCGCCGTCTTCGCCGCCGGTTGACGCCGCTCCCCTCTCTTTTCTGCGCCTGGCCGGAGCCCTTCATCATGACCGCGACTGAAACCCTCGACGCCGTCTCGCGTCCGCGACCGGCCGCGCCGCCAGAGGCGCCGCCGGACCAGCCGCCCCCCGAACGCCTACCCTGGGGCGGCCTGCTGGCCCTGGCCATGGCGGGTTTCATCACCGTTCTGACCGAGGCCCTGCCGGCCGGCCTCCTGCCGCGCATCAGCGCCGGCCTGTCCATCTCCGAGGCCATGGCCGGCCAGATGGTCACGGTCTACGCCATCGGCTCGCTGGTCGCGGCCATTCCACTGACCGCCGCCACGCGCGGCTGGCGGCGCCGGCCCCTGCTGCTGACGGCCATCGCCGGCTTCGCGGTGGTCAACACGGTCACCGCCGTCTCGACCAGTTTCGCCCTCACCCTCGGGGCGCGGTTCTTCGCCGGGGTGTTCGCCGGCCTGCTGTGGGCCCTGGTCGCCGGCTACGCCGCCCGCATGGTGCCCGAGCACCTGAAGGGGCGGGCCATCGCCGTGGCGATGATCGGCACGCCGATCGCCCTGTCGCTGGGCGTTCCAGCCGGCGCCTTCCTCGGGGCGGCGGTGGGCTGGCGTTACGCCTTCGGCCTGATGAGCGTGCTGACCGTGATCCTGATCGGCTGGACCCTGTGGCGGGCGCCGGACTTCCCCGGACAGGCCGCCGACCGCCGCCTGCCGCTGGCCGGAGTGTTCGCCATGCCCGGCGTGCGTCCGGTGCTGGCGGGAACCCTGACCTACGTCCTGGCCCACAACATCCTCTACACCTACGTCGCGCCTTTCGTGGTTCCGGCCGGTCTGGGCGGCCAGGTCGACCGGGTGCTGTTCGTGTTCGGGGCCGCGGCCCTCGCCGGCATCTGGATCGTCGGCGCGCTGATCGACCGGCGGCTGCGGGAGATGACCCTGGTCAGCATCGCCGCCTTCGGCGCGGTCGCGGTCGCGCTGGGCCTCTGGGGCGCCAGCCCCCTGGCGGTCTATGTCGCCGTCGCCGTCTGGGGCGTCACCTACGGCGGGGCGCCCACCCTGTTCCAGACCGCTTCGGCCCAGGCGGCGGGCGAGGCCGCCGACGTCGCCCAGTCGATGATCGTCACCGCCTGGAACATCGCCATAGCCGGCGGCGGCCTGGTCGGCGGCCTGTTGCTGGACAAGGTCGGCGCGGCGTCGCTGCCCTGGGCGCTGCTGGGACTGCTGGCCGTCGCCCTGGTCGTGGTCTGGCGGGCCCGGCGCGCGGGCTTTCCAGCGGCCTGAGCGGGGCGAACGGTCGGCGCGGGCGTCGGGGCCCGCGCCTTCACCCTCGCGGCCGCCGGCGGCTAGCTCGCCGGTTTCCAGCCGCTGGCGGCCAGGAAGGCCTTCGGGTCGGTCATCTCGAAGATGGCCTTCAGCGCGGCGTGCTTGTCGCCGGCGCGGTCGTAATAGGCCTTCACGATGCGATAGCCGACCCAATAGCCCAGGTCGCCGGGATGGGCGGCGTCGCCGGGGCCGTTATAGAGCCACGCCGACAGGTCGGTCTTGTCCTCGTCGCGTACGAACGCGGCTTCGATCTCGGCCTCCTTGCCCCGGGTCCAGGCGGCGTGCTGATAGTCGCCGACGCCGCCGGAGATCAGCTCGGCGACGAACTCGCCGGTTCCCTCCATCAGCGACACGCGCAGCACCGTCGCGTCCGGCTGGCCCGGGTCCACCGCCTGCAGGGCGGCCGACTGCTGGATGTGGCCGTATTCGTGGGCGATGGTGTGGACGAAGCGGTCTTCGAGGTTCGGGTTCATGAAGTCGGCGGCGCACAGCGCCTCCAGCCCCATGGTCACGCCCGAGGGCGAGGTGATGCCGACCGGCCGGCCACGGCCGACGACGATGGTCACGGGGGCGAGCTTCGCCTCCGGATAGAGGGCGGCGAGCCGGTCGAAGGCCGCGGCCAGGCGCACCTTCACCGCCGGCAGCACCGTCAGGCAGCGGCGGGCGTTGGTGTAGGTCTCGGGGTGGGCGGCGATGGCGGCGGCGATCCGGGCGCCGGTGACCTTGCGCAGGCTGGCGAACTCCGTCAGGCCCGCCCCGCCCTTGGCCAGGTAGTCGCGGTCGAGCTGCTCCGCCGTAGGATGGCCGCCGGCCGCGTCGTACAGGGCGTAGAAGCGGTCGACGTCCGTGGTCAGGACCTGCGGCCGCGGCCGCGGCGGCGCGGCGGCGGCCGGCGGCGCGGTCGGGATCTGGGCCGTCAGGGCGAAAAGCAGACAGCCCAGGGCCACGAGGCCCCGGGGCGTCCGTCCGGTTCCGGCGATGGCGGCCATGGTCCCGTCCTCCGACTCGTCAAGCGTGGAGGAGGGAGCCTAGAGCGGGATGCGAAAAAGCGGGTACCGGTTTTTCGCGTAAATCCCGCTCCAAGTTTTTGGAATCGATCACGGTTTTTGAAATCAGATCGAGTCGATCTGATTTCAACGTGATCGAGCGAGCCTCAGCCCGGCATGTCGCCGTAGATCTTCATCAGGCGATAGAGGTAGTCGCGGCTGTCATACAGCACCTTGACCCGGACCCGCTCGTTGAGGCCGTGGACGCCGTCGCCGTCCGGGTCGCCGAAGGCGCCGGAGATGCCGTAGGTCGGGATGCCGACCGGGGTCAGGAAGGCGCCGTCGGTGGCCCCGGCGGACATGGTCCGCACCAGCGGCACGCCCGGCCACATCTCGGCGGCCAGCTTCTCGGCCGGGCCCAGCACCTTGGGATCGAGCGGCGGCGGCGGCGCGGGGGCGTTGCGCACCTCGCGGATCGACACCTTGACCTTGGGGTCGGCGATCACCTGCTCCAGGGTCTGGCGCACCTCTTCGGCGCTGGTCCCGGGGAAGATGCGGCAGTTGATGTTGGCCCGCGCCCGCTGGGGCAGGGCGTTGGTGGCGTGGCCGGCGTCGAGCATGGTCGCCACGCAGTTGGTGTGCAGAATGGCGTTGAGGTCGGGATCGCGCTCCAGCAGCGCCCGCGCCGGCTCGTCGGCGGGGTTCTTCAGCAGGGTGGCGACGGCGGCCTGTTCGTCCGGCTTGCGAGTCGCCGACAGCCGCTGGAAGAGGTCGCGCGTGGTGTCGTTGAACGCCACCGGGAAGCGGTAGGCCTGGATGCGCGTCAGGGCGCCGGCCAGGTGATAGATGGCGTTGTCCGGCAGCGGGCGCGAGGAGTGGCCGCCAGGGTTGGTCACCTCCAGCGTATAGTTCTGCGACAGCTTTTCCCCGACCTGGATGCCCAGGAAGACCGGCTTGCCGCCGGCGTCCAGCAGGCCGCCGCCGCCCTCGTTGACGGCGAAGGCGGCGTCGATCAGGTCACGCTTGTTCTTGGCTAGGTATTCGGCCCCGTTGAACGCGCCGTTGGTCTCCTCGCCGCAGGTGAGGGCCAGCTTCAGCGTGCGGCGCGGCTTGAACCCTTCCTTCTTGTAGCGGGCCAGAGTGTCGACCCAGGTCGCCGCCATCGCCTTGTCGTCGAAGACGCCGCGGGCGTAGAAGGCGCCGTTCTCCTCGACCAGGGTGAAGGGATCGCGCGTCCAGTCCTCGCGCTTGGCCTCGACCACGTCGAGGTGGGCGAGCATCAGCACCGCCTTGGCCTTGGGATCGCGGCCGGGATAGATCGCGACCAGTCCGCCTTCCTTGGGGTGGTCGGGAACGCTGAACAGGTGCAGGTCGGACTCCGGGACGCCGGCGGCCTTCAGGTGCGCGGCCATGCGCTCGGCGGCCAGGGTGCAGCTGCCCGACGACAGGGTGGTGTTGGTCTCGACCAGTTGCTTGTACAGCGCCCGGAACTCGGCCTGATCCGGCCGCGGGCCCTGACCTTGGCCTTGAGCGTGGGCCAGCGCCGGACCGGCGGCGCCGGCCAGCAGCGCGCCGGCGACCATGAGACTCCTGAACATGACGACTTCCCCTCCCGATGCGTGATTGCGGGCGAGCTTAGGCGCGCGGCGCCGGCTGGCAAGGGGCGGCTTCGGCCCCGCGCGCATGTGCGGTCGCCGGCGAGCGCTGGTTGTCATAATACTGAGACCGTGCCCGCCATAAGAGCGATGGAACGCAATCAGCGACGGGGAAGCCGCGTGGCCGTTATCGATCGACGTCTGGGACTGGCCGCGATCCTGGCGACGGGGCTGGCCCTGGCCGGCTGCCACAAGGCCACGCCGCCGGCCGCCGAGACCTTGAACTTCTCGATCCTGTCGACCGAGAACGCCCAGAACCAGCAGGGGAAGTGGACGCCGTTCCTGGCCGACATGGAGAAGTCGACCGGCCTGAAGGTCAAGCCGTTCTACGCCTCCAGCTACTCGGCCCTGATCGAGGCCATGCGCTTCAAGCAGACCGACGCCGGCTGGTTCTCGAACGCCTCGGGCCTGGAGGCGGTGCGGCGCGGCGGCGGCGAGGTGTTCGCCCGCTCGTCCAAGCCCAGCGGCGCCGACGGCTATCAGGCGGTGATCATCGTCGGCAAGGACAGCAAGATCACCCTCGACGACCTGCTCAAGTGCGGCAAGCGCTACAGCTTCGGCATGGCCGATCCCAAGTCGACCTCGGGCACCATCGCGCCGATGACCTACCTGTTCGGGCCGCGCGGGATCGAGCCGTCGACCTGCTTCTCGACGGTGCGCACCGCCAACCACCAGTCGAACCTGATGTCGGTGGGGACGGGCGTGCTGAACGCCGCCACCAACAACACCAACGACATCACGCGGCTGAGCCATGTGGACACCGACGTCGCCCGGCGCACCCTGGCCAACATCAAGGTGATCTGGACCTCGCCGACCATTCCCGAGGACCCCATCGTCGAGCGCAAGGATCTCGATCCGGCGACCAAGGCCCGGCTGCGCCAGTTCTTCCTGAGCTACGGCGTCGGCAAGGGCCCCGAGGCCGAGCGCCAGCGCAAGGTGCTGGCCGCCCTGGATTTCGGTCCCTTCCGTGCGGCCGACGACAGCCACCTGCTGCCGGTCCGCGAGATGGAGGCCAGCGGCCGGCTGATCGAGGCCCGGCGCAAGGGCGACCCCGCCGCCGTCACGGCGGCCGAGGCCGAACTCAAGGCGGTGCAGGCCGAGCGCGACGCCAAGGGCGCCGCCGCCAAGACCGGCGGCTGAGGCTCCGAGGCGTCCGGTTCAGGGCGCCGCCGTCAGGGCGGCCCGCCGCAGGACCGCGAACATCGTCGCGAAGAAGTCGAGGGCGGCCTCGCGCAGGACCGGGGTCAGGCGGACGGCGCGTTCGCCCTGCTCGCGCTCCAACAGGCCGAGGGTCTCGCTGTCGGTCAGCAGCTTGCGCACATGCGCGCGGGAGACGCCGAACTGGTCGGCGATCTTGGCGATGGACACCGGCACGGCCATGGTCGGCGGGATGTCGTCGTCCGGCGATCCCGACAGCATGATGGTGAACAGGATCAGCATGCCGCAGTCGCGCTGGGTGAAGGCCTGGGCGGGCGAGTCCTTGTGCACGAAGAACAGGCCCCGCTCGATGAAGATCAGCCCCGTTTCCTGCATCATGCGGCCGAACACCCGTTCGTCGTCCAGGGCGGTCAGGGCGGGAGCCACCTCGGGCGCCACCATCGAGATGGCGTGCAGCTCCGAACGGATGCGCTCGCGCACGGCGACGATGGCGGCGCGGGCCAGGACCATGCGGCGGCGATCCTCGGGATCGCGGGTCAGGTAGCCGGCGTGTTCCATCTGGCCCAGCATGGCGGCGGTGCGCCCCGGACTGCACAGGTTGAGCTGCTCGCAAAGCGCGGTGATGCGCCCGGCGCTGAGATAGCCGTCCGTGTAGTGGACATGCATGGACAGCATGGTGAACAGGAACCGCCCGCCGTCCTTCTGGGTGGTGTGCAGGGCGGGATCGCTCTGATGGGCGGCGATCGAGCCGGCCGCCGACAGCATGACGGCGTCACGAAGATCGGGATGCGCCCGTATCCTCGCCTTGGCGGCCTCCAACGCATCCGTGGACGGATTGCGCTGCAAATAGGAATTGGTGACCATGCTGCGTCGTCCCCCACTCGCAGTCCATCTGGTCTAGCCCATTTCGTCGGACGACGTCCCGCCAAAAATAACCATATTTGGGGACGGCGCGCCGTTCGAATTGAACGGCGCGCCAATACGCCTAAAGATTGAGCAGGGCCGGGTCGCCGCCCTGGGCGGTGATGTTGACGCTGGTCGCCCGCTCGACGGCGTAGCGCAGCAGGGCGTGAGGACCACCCGCCTTGGGGCCGGTGCCGGACAGGCCCTCGCCGCCGAACGGCTGCACCCCGACCACCGCCCCGATCATCGAGCGGTTGACGTAGACGTTGCCGGCCGGGACCAGGCGCGCGACCTCCTCGGCGAAGGCCTCGATGCGCGAATGCACGCCCAGGGTCAGGCCGTAGCGCTTGGCGGCCAGGACCTTGGCGACCTCCTCGAGGTTCTCCGGGTCGTAGCGGACCACGTGCAGGATCGGGCCGAACACCTCGCGTTGCAGGAAGTCGGCCGAGGGGATCTCGGCCAGCACCGGGCCGAAGAACACGCCGCCGGCCGGGGCGTCGAGCTGGCGCAGCACCTTGGCCTCGTTCTTCAGGCGGGTCAGGTGCGCCTCCAGCAAGGCGCGGGCGTCCTCGTCGATCACCGGGCCGACGTCGGTGGTCGGCTGGGCCGGGTCGCCGATCACCAGGGCGTCCATGGCCCCGGCCACCGCCTCGATGACCATGTCGGCGGTGTCGGCGGGCACGAACAGCAGGCGCAACGCCGAGCAGCGCTGGCCGGCCGAACCCACGGCCGAGATCACCACGTCGTCGACCACCTGCTCCTTCAGCGCGGTGGTGTCGACGAACATGCCGTTCAGGCCGCCGGTCTCGGCGATGAACGGCACGATCGGGCCCTGGCGCTGGGCCAGGGTCTGGTTGATCTTCCAGGCCGTGTCGGTGCCGCCGGTGAAGGCGACGCCGTCGAGCCCGTCATGGGCGGTCAGGGCCGCGCCGACGGTCTCGCCGCGGCCGGGCGTCAGGGCCAGCAGGTTCGGGTCGAGCCCGGCGGCGTGGTAGAGCCGCACCGCCTCGGCCGCGATCAGCGGCGTCTGCTCGGCGGGCTTGGCCAGCACGGCGTTGCCGGCGGCCAGGGCGGCGGCGATCTGGCCGGTGAAGATGGCCAGGGGGAAGTTCCACGGGCTGATGCAGACGAACACGCCGCGCCCGCGCAGGGCCAGGGTGTTGGTCTCGCCGACCGGCCCCTTCAGCACTTCGCCGTCGGCGAACTGGGTCTCGGCCAGGTGGGCGTAGTAGCGGCAGAAGTCCACGGCCTCGCGCACCTCGGCCACGGCGTCGGGCAGGGTCTTGCCGGCTTCGCGCGACAGGATGGCGATCAGGCGGTCGGCGTCGCGCTCCAGGGCGTCGCCCATGGCGCGCAGGGTCCGGGCGCGGGCCGGGCCGCCGGCGCGGTCCCAGGCGGGCTGGGCGGCGCGGGCGAGGCGGAAGGCCTCGTCGATGTCGGCCGGACCGGCCTCGGAGGCCTGGCCCAGCACGTGGGCGGCGTCGGCCGGGCTGGTCACCGCCGAGGGGGCGACGCCGGCCAGCAGCTTGCCGCCGACGATGGGGCCCGCGATCAGCTTTTCGGCGTCGACCGCCGCCACGGCCTTGGCCAGCCGCTCGCGCTCGGCGCGCACCGACAGGTCGACGCCGGCCGAGTTCGGGCGGCCGGGGCCGTAGACGTCCGCCGGGCGCGGGATCTTGGCGTGGCGGTCGGGATGGCTTTCGACGGCGGTGATCGGGTCGACCACCACGTCCTCGGCCGGCACCCGCTCGTCGAGCAGGGCGTGGACGAACGAGGTGTTGGCGCCGTTCTCCAGCAGGCGGCGGACCAGATAGGGCAGCAGGTCCTCGTGGCCGCCCACGGGGGCGTAGGCGCGCAGGGTGACGCCGTCATAGAGGTCCTCGGCGGCGCGGTAGAGCGCCTCGCCCATGCCGTGCAGGCGCTGGTACTCGATCTTGACGCCCTGGCGCTTGGCCAGGCGGCCGACGGCGGCCAGGGTGTGGGCGTTGTGGGTGGCGAACTGGGCGTAGATGTGCGGCGCGGCCGAGATCATCGCCTCGGCGCAGACCAGGTACGACAGGTCGGTGGCCGGCTTGGTGGTGTAGACCGGATAGTCAGGCCGCCCGGCGACCTGGGCGCGCTTGATCTCGCTGTCCCAGTAGGCGCCCTTGACCAGGCGGACCATCAGGCGGCGGCCGGTCTCCTCGGCCAGGGCGCGCAGGCGGCGGATCACCTCGGGGCCGCGCTTCTGGTAGGCCTGCACGGCCAGGCCCAGGCCCTTCCACTCGCCCAGCTCGGCCTCGCGGCACAGCCGGTCGAGCAGCTTCAGCGACAGGGCCAGCCGGTCGGCCTCCTCGGCGTCGATGGTGAAGTTGATGTCGTGCCGGGCGGCGATCAGGGCCAGGCGCTTGACGCGCGGATAGAGCTCTTCCCAGACGCGGGCTTCCTGCACCGCCTCGTAGCGCGGCGACAGGGCCGACAGCTTGACCGAGACGCCGTGGCCGGCTTCCGGTCCCGCGCCCTTGGACAGCTTGCCGACCACCTCGATGGCGTCGGCGTAGGCTTTCTCGTAGCGGGCGGCGTCGGCGGCGGTGCGGGCGCCTTCGCCCAGCATGTCGAACGAGCACATGTAGCCGTCGCTGGCGGCCCGCTTGAGGGCCGCCTCGATGTCGCGGCCGAGCACGAACTGCTCGCCCATGATGCGGATGGCCTGGGCGACGGCGTGGCGGATCACCGGCTCGCCGATGCGGCTGGCCAGCTTGCGGACGAAGCCGGGCGGGTCGTTCTTGGCGTCCTCGTCGACGTCGACCAGCTTGCCGGTCAGCATCAGGCCCCAGGTCGAGGCGTTGACGAACAGGTTGTCGGACTGGCCCAGGTGCGCGGCCCAGTCGGCCGAGCCGATCTTCTCGGCGATCAGCCGGTCGCGGGTCTCCTCGTCCGGGGTGCGCAGCAGGGCTTCGGCCAGGCACATCAGCGCCAGGCCCTCGCGGGTGCCCAGCGAGAACTCCTGCAGGAAGCTCTCGACCACGCCCTGGCGGCGGGCCGAGCGGCGGGCGGTGCGGACCAGGGCCTCGGCCTCGGCGCGCACGGCGGCGCGGTCGATCGGGTCCAGCGGCGCCTTGGCCAGGAGGTCGCGGACGGCCTCGGCCTCGTCGCGATACTTGCCGTCGTCCAGCGTGTCCCAATCCATGTTCGGCTCCTGACAGGCGAGGCGCGCGTCGCGCCGTGTTTATGTCCGCTCTATCCGTCCCAATGGCGAATGTGCTTTGTTTGTTGGCTCAGATCGCCGAAGCATATTCGGTGAAAGGTCATTGGAACGCATGTCTGCTCTTGACGACACCGACCGCCGCCTGCTGCGCGTGCTGCAGGCCGACGGCCGCATCACCAACCAGGCCCTGGCCCAGGCCTGCCACCTGTCCCCGGCCGCCTGTTTCGACCGGGTGCGGCGCCTGCGCGAGCGGGGGCTGATCACAGGCTACGCCGCCCAGATCGACCCGGCCAAGGTCGATCTCGCGCTGTTGATCTTCGTCGAGGTGCTGCTCGACCGCACCACGGGCGACGTGTTCGACGAGTTCGCCGCCGCCGTGCGCCGCACGCCGCAGATCCTGGAGTGCCACATGGTCGCCGGCGGCTTCGACTACCTGATCAAGGCGCGGGTGCGCGACATGGACGCCTATCGCACCTTCCTCGGCGACATCCTGGTGCGCATGCCCGGCGTGCGCGAGACGCGCACCTACGCCGTGCTGGAGGAGGTCAAGAACACGGCGCAACTGCCCATCTGACGGCGCCGCGCCGCGCCCGAGCCTTTCGCGCATTGCCAGGCCGGCCCGGACGGGGCAGGTCTAGCGGCAGGGAGGAAGGGGCGAATGTCCAGACATCAGAATGCGCGCGGCCTGTGGGCCGCCGTCGCGGCTGCGACGGCCGTCCTGGCGGCGGCGCCCGCCTTCGCCGCCCCGGCCGAGGTTCCGACCCCGGTCTCGGTGCTGGGACACGATCCCGGCGACGACTACTACCTGGCCAATTACGAGGAGGCCGTCGGCTATTTCCACAAGCTGGCCGCCGCCGCGCCCGACCGGATGCGGATGGTGACGGCGGGCCGGTCCACTCACGGCAAGGTCATGGAGTACGCGGTGATCTCCTCGCCGCGCAACCTGGCCCGCTTCGAGGAATACAAGGCGCTGTCGCATCGGCTGGGCGCGGTCGAGGGGCTGACCGACGCCGAGGCCAAGGCGCTGGCCGAGACGGGCAGGGTCATCGTCCACATCGACGGCGGCATGCATTCGAGCGAGGTCGCCGACCACCAGCTGCCGATCGCCCTGGCCTACAGGCTGCTGTCGGCCAAGGGCGATCCGCAGGTCGACGCCATCCTCGACAACGTCATCCTGGTGCTGTGGCCGACGCTCAACCCGGACGGCCAGGACATGGCCGTCGACTGGTACCGCAAGAACCTGGGCACGCCGTTCGAGACCAGCCGGATGCCGTGGCTGTACCAGGAGTATGTCGGCCACGACAACAATCGCGACGGCTACATGCTCAACATGATCGAGAGCCAGGTCGTCACCCGCGCCGAACAGGATTACGCCCCGGCGATCTGGTACTCGCAGCACCAGGCCGCGCCGTTCCCGGCCCGCATCTGGATGCCGCCCTTCGCCGATCCGATCTCGTCCAACATCAGCCCGTACATGCGGACCTGGACCAGCAAGATCGGCCTGGACATGATGGCCGCCTTCCAGAACGAGGGAAAGCCGGGGGCCATCGCCGAGGCCCGGTTCGACAACTGGTTCCCGGGCTTCCTCGACTACACCCACGTGTTCCGCAACACGATCTCGTTCTTCACCGAGACCGCCCACGATTCGGCCACGCCCAAGGTCTACAAGGTCGAGGACTTCCCCAAGCCGATGCGCGACCTGAAGGCCCAGGTCATGTACCCCTCGCCGTGGAAGGGCGGGCTGTGGCGGCTGAAGGACTCGGTCGACTACATGATGACCGCCTCGATGGCCGTGCTGGACACCGCCGCCCGCTATCGGTCCACCCTGCTCTACAACCGCTATCAGGCCGGCCGCGACAACATCCGGCTCTATTCGACCGAGGGGCCGTTCGCCTATGTGATCCCGGCCGACCAGGCCGACCTGCCCGAGGCGGGGCTGCTGGCCCAGAAGATGATCGACCACGGCCTGACCGTGCATCGCGCCAGGACGGCGGTGAGCCTGGGCGGCGCGGCCTATCCGGCCGGCTCGTGGGTGATCCTGATGGACCAGCCGTTCGCCGGCCTGGCCAAGGAGCTGTTCGAGCCGCAGAAATATCCCGACGCCATCCTCGACGGCGCGGGCAAGCCGGCCGACCTGCCCTACGACGTCACCGGCTGGACCCTGCCCATGCAGATGGGCGTCAGGGTCGACATGGTCGCCAAGCCCGTCGACGCCGCCCAGCGCGCCGCGCTGGAGCCGGCGGCCAGGATCGAGCCCGCGGCCGGCGGCGTCGGCGGGCGCGGGCCGGTCTATGTCCTCAGCCACAAGGTCAACGCCAGCTTCCAGGCGGTGAACGACGTGCTGGCGGCGGGCGGCGAGGCCGGCGTCGCCAAGACCGCGCTCGCCGCCGCTGGCGGGCCCGAGGCGGGGGCGATCGTGGTCGGCGGCCTGCCGGCCGACCGCATGGCCCAGATCGCCAGGGCGCGCGGCGTGCGGATGCTGGCCGGCGACGTCAAGCCGGCCGTCACGCCGATGGCCAGGGCCCGCGTCGGCCTCTACCGGTCGTGGATGGCGAACATCGACGAGGGGTGGACCCGCTGGCTGCTCGAACAGTACGGCTACGCGCCCGCCACGCTGCGCAACGCCGATCTCCAGGCCGGAGGCCTGGGCGGCGCCTACGACGTCATCGTGCTGCCCGACATCGGCGACGACGACGATGACGGGGGCGGCGGCCGCCTGATGCAGGGGAACAAGCCCGGCTCGGTCCCGCCGCAATATGTCGGCGGCGTCGGCGACAAGGGCCTGGCCGCGCTCAAGGACTTCGTCGCCGGGGGCGGGACCCTGGTCGCCTTCAACCAGACGGCCTCGACCCTGATCGGCCTGTTCGACCTGCCGGTGACCGACAGCCTCAAGGGCCTGCGCAGCGACCAGTTCTTCTGCTCGGGCGCCCTGTTGCAGATCCGCCTGACCGACGCCAGCCGCACGGCGACGCTGGGCCTGCCCGCCGACCCGATCGTGATGTTCGAGAACGGCCCGGCCTTCACCACCAAGCCCGGCTTCAAGGGCGCGGTGCTGGCGACCTATGCGGCGGACGGAAACCCGTTGCGCAGCGGCGTCCTGCTGCACCCCGAGGCGATCCAGGGCAAGGCCGCGGCGGTCGAGGTCGAGTACGGCCAGGGCCGCGTCGTTCTCTACGGCTTCAAGCCGCAGTGGCGCGGCCAGTCGCACGGCGCCTACAAGTTCGTGTTCAACACGCTCTACAAGTACGGGCGATAGAGGTCCGCCAGCGAACCTTCCGCTTCCGCTGCTGGCTCCCGGATAGCCTCTGCGAGGCTTCCGGGATTGGCGCGCGCTCCGGGGTGGCGCGGCTCGCTCAAAGCCGACGCAACGTGCTCCAGTCGGGCTTCGCGCAAACGCGGCTCCCGATGAAGAAGTCGGGCTCATTGCAAGCGAAATGCAGCGTGGCCTCCACTTCGAAGTCGTCCTCGTCCTGGAACAGAACGACCCGCGAGCATTCGATTAGGCCAAGGCGTTCGGCGACTTTCTCCAAAGGCGCATCCCCATGGAAGAGCACCCAGTACAGGTCGCTGTCGGTGTGGTCATTGAAGTCGCAGGATACTTTGAGCACGACGATCCCCCGATCGATGCGCTGGAGGGCGTTGGGCGACAAGGTGCACGGTTTCGCCCTTGGAATGTTCGCTCACTCCTTGAGAATAAAGCCTTCCGGCGGATAGGCGTGGGCGGCGCCGTTCGGGTCTCGGACCTGGGCGACGCCTTCGTCCAGATAGGCCGGGCCGATCGGGACCTTGCCGTGGCCGTCGGGGATGTCGAGGACGTAGGTCGGCTGGCACAGGCCCGAATAGCGGCCGCGCAGGGCGCGCATCACAGCCTGGCCCTCGGCGACGCTGGTGCGCAGGTGGCCGGTGCCGGGGGCGAGGTCGCCCTGGTGCAGGTAGTAGGGCTTGATCCGCGTCTCGACGAAGGCCCGCATCAGGGCGCCCAGCACCTCGGGATCGTCGTTGACCCCGCGCAGCAGCACGGTCTGGCTCAGCATCGGCAGGCCGGCGTCGACGATGCGGGCGCAGGCCTCGCGCACGGCGGGCGTCATCTCGCGCGGGTGGTTGGCGTGCAGGGCGACATAGACCGCCTTGCCAGGACACTTCAGCGCCGCGACCAGTTCGTCGCTCACCGCCTCGGGATCGACCGCCGGCACGCGGGTGTGGAGGCGCACCACCTTCACGTGGTCGATGGTGGCCAGCCGCTCCATCGCCTCGCGCAGGCGGCGCGGTGACAGCACCAGCGGGTCGCCGCCGGTCAGGATCACCTCCCAGATCTCCGGGCGGCCGGCGACATAGGCCAGGGCCGCATCCAGCTCGGCCGGCGTCAGGGTCTTGAGGCCGCCGGGACCGACCATCTCGCGCCGGAAGCAGAACCGGCAATAGACGGCGCAGGTGTGGGTGATCTTCAGCAGCACCCGGTCGGGATAGCGGTGGATGATGCCGGTCACGGGGCTGTGGGCGTCGTCGCCGATGGGGTCGGGCCGTTCGCCCGGCTGGGCGTCGAGCTCGGCTTCCTGCGGCAGGAACTGGCGGGCGATGGGGTCGGCCGGGTCGGCAGGGTCGATCAGCTCGGCGACGGCCGGGGTGACGGCGACGGCGTACCGGGCCGCCACGCGCTCCAGGGCGGGCAGCCGTTCGGGCGCGACCAGGCCGGCGCGGGCGAGGGCGTCGGGCGTGCGAAGGGTGGCGGCGGCGGTCATGGCGCGCGCTTATAGCGCGTCGGGCGGCCGAAATCACAGGGCGGTGTCTTTCCGCGTGTCCGCTTGGCCCAGCAGTCGATCATGAAGCGCGTCCCATTCTCGCAGCACCACGGCGCCTTCCTGCTTGGCCTCGTCGTCCAGGCCATAGGCCGACAGGATGCTAATCTTGCCCTTTCTGCGGATCGTTACGGTAAGCGCGCTGGCGTCCAAGCAGCGGCAGCGATAGCTATACCCGGCGTGTCGGCTTGAGCGCTCCTCCAGGCGTGCGAGTTCACCGGCGTCCAAGCGTCCCGCGAGCCGATTGACGCGCGTGACGGCGAGTTCCGCCGCTTGGAAGGTTCCGGGCGTGGCCGCGGGGATGAAGATCGCCCACCCCAACCAAAGGGACGGGCCCGTGCCTTGGCTTTCGATCAACACGCCGTCGGCCGTCTGCAGCTCCGTGCGCCAATGCGTCCGCTGCGCGTCGAACGCCACCAAGGCCTGGCCGAAGTCTGTGTTTTCCGGCGTCGCCGACAGGAGCGCCGCCGTCACAAGTCCCACGATCCGGAACGCCATTCGCACCTCCTGACTGGCCGCTGGTCGGCATGTTCGATACGGGCGGTCTTGGTGGCAACAAGGGCCTTGCCCGGCTTGCAGCCCGCCGCCTTTCACTCTAGACGAGCCCCTGCATCAAGAGTCGGGCCTTCGTCCGACGCCAACCTGCTTCCCGAGCAAGGTGGCGCTCCCGCTGGGAGGATGCGGCCGAGACGGCAACCAAACGGGTGATCCCAGTTCCGTCCCGCGTCAGTTCGAGATCACGGCCCAGGGACGTTTCATGCCGATCAGGATTCCGGACGACCTGCCCGCCCGCGCGGCGCTCGAGAGCGAGGGCGTGGTGGTCATGCGCGAGAGCACGGCGGCCCGGCAGGACATCCGCCCGCTGCGCATCGGCCTGCTCAACCTGATGCCGGACAAGCCCAGCGCCGAGACCCAGTTCGCCCGCCTGCTCGGCGCCGGCCCCCTGCAGGTCGAGCTCAGCCTGGTGCGGCTGAGCAGCCACACGCCCAAGACCACGCCCCAGGCGCACATGGCGGCGTTCTATCGGGCCTGGGACGAGGTGCGCGACGAGAAGTTCGACGGCTTCATCGTCACCGGGGCGCCGGTCGAGACCCTGCCGTTCGAGGACGTGGTCTATTGGGAGGAGCTGACCCGCATCCTCGACTGGACCCGCACCCACGTCCACGCGCTGTTCACCGTCTGCTGGGGCGCGCTGGCCGCCGTGCGGCATTTCCACGGCGTGCCCAAGCACGCCCTCGCCGAGAAATGCTCGGGCGTGTTCGCCCACCGCTGCCGGGCGCCGGCTTCGCCCTATCTGCGCGGATTGTCGGACGAGATCGACGTGCCGGTCTCCCGCTGGGCCGAGGTGCGCGCCGGGGACCTGCCGGCGGACGGGGCCTTGAGGGTCCTGCTCGAGTCCGACGAGGCCGGTCTCTGCCTGCTGGAAGACCCCGTCCGCCGCGGCCTGCACATGTTCAACCACCTGGAATACGAGGCGGCGACCCTGGCGGCGGAATACGCCCGCGACAGCGCCGTCGACCCGGCGACGCCGCAGCCGCGCCACTACTTCCCGGGCGGCGACCCCGCCCGCCCGCCGGCCAACCGCTGGCGCAGCCACGCCCACCTGCTGTTCGGCAACTGGCTGAACGAGATCTACCAGACCACGCCCTTCGATCCGGCCGAGATCGGCGGCTGAATTCGGCCTTCGCCGCAATCGGGACCTGTTTCAGTATGGGGCTTGGGGCGGACGGTCGGGGGAAACGACATGCTCGGAAGGTTGCTGGCGGGCCTGGCCCTCGCCTGTGCGTTAGCCCCGGGCGGTGAACGGGCGGGCGCGGCGCCCATCCGCTCAGACGCGCCTCTCTGGCCTATGGCGGGCGAAGGAGTGTGGCCCAGGTTGGTGACCGACGAGGACGGGACGGCTTTTGAAAGCGTCGTTCCAACCGGCGACTGGCGCCTGACGCCCAAGGACTGTCCCGCCAAGCCTGGAGCGGACTGCGTCACATGGCTGCGCTTGCGACCCCTCAGTTTCGTTCGCGGCGGGTTCGTGCTGCGCGAAGCCAGGACCCGCGCCGGCCTGAACGCGGCGGTCGGCGAGCCGGCGGTGCTGGCCGAGCTGCCGCAGACGGACCCGCCGCGCGAACAGGCCGCGTTCGCGCTCCAGATCGGGTTTCGCGGCGGCAGCCGCTATCTGGTGCTGACGGGGCGACATGAACGCTTCGAGGTCTCCAGCTTCGATTGCGCCGGCGCCGGCGCGGAGTCCTGGCGCCTATTGGGCTATCGCCAGCGCGCGGCGGCCGGCCGGGGCCATGTCCGGACCGACTACTGCGCCGTGAGGACCCGCGCCGGCCTTATCGAGCTGATGCGGCGGCCGGCGGTCGACCCGGCGGTGCTGGAGCTGGTCGCGGCCTCGAAGGACGGGACGCCGGATAGGTCGGACTAGGCTTCACCCTTCGGCCACGGTCGACCACAGGACATCCTCGATCCGCCGGGCGCCGGCGGCCAGCATGGCCAAGCGGTCGAAACCGAGGGCCGAGCCGCTGGCGGGCGGCATGTGGGCCAGGGCGGCGAGGAAGTCCTCGTCGATGGGGTAGCGCTCGCCGTAGATGCGGGCCTTCTCGTCCATCTCGGCCTGGAAGCGCCGGCGCTGCTCGGCCGGGTCGGTCAGCTCGCCGAAGGCGTTGGCCAGCTCCACCCCGCAGGCATAGAGCTCGAAACGCTCGGCCACGCGCGGATCGCCGGGCTTGGGCCGGGCCAGGGCGGCCTCGGCGACCGGGTATTCGCACAGGATGGTTGCGCGCCCGTGGCCCAGGTTCGGCTCGACCTTGCCGACGATGATGCGGCTGAACACGTCGGCCCAGGTGTCGTCGGCCGCCACGCGCAGGCCGGAGGCGGTCGCGGCGGCGGCCAGGGCGTCGCGGTCGGTGCTCCCGTCGGGGGCGACGCTGGCCAGCAGGTCGACGCCGGCGAAGCGCTGGAACGCCTCGGCCACGGTGACGCGCTCGGGCGCGGCGAAGGGATCGAGCTCGATCCCGCGAAAGGCGAATCGCTTCGTCCCCGCCGTCTCGGCCGCCAGGGCCAGCAGGACCGCGCAGTCGTCCATCAGGGTCTGATAGGGCGCGCCGGTCCGGTACCATTCCAGCATGGTGAACTCGGGATGGTGCAGCGGCCCGCGCTCGCGATTGCGCCACACCTTGCCCAGGCTGAAGATCCTGTCCTCGCCCGCCGCCAGCAGGGTCTTGCAGGCGAATTCCGGCGAGGTGTGCAGGTAGAGCGGCGAGGGCCGGCCGTCGATGGTCAGGGCCTCGGTGGCGAAGGCGTGCAGGTGGGCCTCGTTGCCGGGCGAGACCTGCAGGGCCGCGGTCTCGACCTCGACGAAGCCCTGGTCCTCGAACCAGCCGCGAAAGGCCCGGGCGATGCGGCCCCGGGCTAGCAGGAACGGGCGGCGATCCTGGTGGCGCTCGCGGCCGGGCCAGGACGCGGCGGCGGTGGACGCGGAGGGCGGGTTCGAGGACATCGGCGTGCGGGGCCTGAAAGACTGTCGCCGCCGGGAGGGGTGGCGATCTTTGCGCGGATTGCTATAGAGCGTGACCCGATCAATTAACACGACCACGCGGGCCGATCCTGGGACGCGCGGTGTTGAGGACGATACTGACGTGAAGGTCCAAGCCAGCTCGCTCCGCAGGGGCTCGGTCGTCGACATCGACGGCAAGCTCTATGTCGTCCTGAGCGCCCAGAACATCCACCCCGGCAAGGGCACCCCGGTGACCCAGCTGGACATGCGCCGCATTTCGGACGGCGTGAAGGTGTCGGAACGCTACCGCACGACCGAGCAGGTCGAGCGCGCCTTCGTCGACGACCGCACCTACACCTTCCTGTACAGCGACGGCGAAGGGTTCCACTTCATGAACCCCGAGAACTACGACCAGGTCACGGCCAGCGCCGAGATGGTCGGCGACTCGGCGGTCTATCTGCAGGACGGCATGTCGGTGATGCTGTCGACGCACGAGGGCGTTCCGATCGCCCTGGACCTGCCGGCCCGCGTGACGCTGGAGATCACCGAGACCGAACCGGTGGTGAAGGGCCAAACGGCCTCGGGCTCCTACAAGCCGGCCATGCTCAACAACGGCCTGCGCACCATGGTCCCGACCTACATCACCGCCGGCACCAAGGTGGTGATCCTGACCGAAGACGGCTCCTACGTGGAGCGCGCCAAGGACTGAGCACGCGCTCTGGTCCATGGCGAAATCCGGAACGGCGCTCCTCGCGGGGCGCCGTTTTTCGTTGGGGGCGCAAGACCGCCCGCGCGTTCACGGCTTACCCAAGGGCGCCCTCGAAAGCGCTGTCGCCGGTCGAGCGCCGACGCTAAACCCCTTCGCGGAGCCCGGCGCCGAAAGCCGGGCCAGGGGTTCAACGACGGTAAACGGAGGAGAAGCGGGATGTTTTCGCACGTGATGATCGGGACCAACGATCTGCAAAGGGCCAAGTCGTTCTACGACGCCGTGCTCGCGACCCTCGGCGTGCCGCCGTCCTGGGTCGACGGGCATCGCATGTTCTACCGGACCGAGACGGGCGTGTTCGCGGTGTCGGAGCCGATCAACGGCGAGCCGGCCTGCTTCGCCAACGGCGGCACCATCGGCTTCGCCTGCAGTTCGCCCGAACAGGTCGAGGCCTGGCACGCCGCCGGTCTCGCCAATGGCGGGACCTCGTGCGAGGAGCCGCCCGGCGTGCGCGAAAGCCGGCTGGGCAAGCTCTATCTGGCCTATCTGCGCGACCAGGACGGCAACAAGCTGTGCGGCATGCACCGGATGGGCTGACCGCGACGGCTTTCCGGCGGCGTCAGGCCGCCGGCGTCAAGGCGGCGCTCCTCGCGGGGCGCCGTTGCTGTTTTCGGCCGCGCCGGCGAGCCGCCCCTTGACGAGAGAGTTCGGGTCGATAGAGGCAATTGGTGACCTCTTCGGAGTTGACGCGCGATGATCTCCTTCCCCGACGACATCTTCACCGAACCGGAGAACGTCGATCCCGAGACCCTGGCCAATCTGGGGCCGCTGCGGCCGCTGGCCGGCGTATGGGAAGGGCGCAAGGGCGTCGACGTCAATCCGAAGGCCGAGGGGCCGGAGCGGCGCGACTATCTCGAACGCATCGAGATGCAGCCCATCGATCCCCAGGCCAACGGGCCGCAGCTGTTCTACGGGCTGCGCTACCACGTCCATATCGTCGCCTCGGACGAGGACACCACCTTCCACGACCAGACCGGCTATTGGCTGTGGGAGCCGGCCACCGGGCTGATCATGCAGACCCTGGCCATTCCGAGGGGGCAGGTGGCCTTGGCCAGCGGCCGCGCGGCGGCGGACGGTTCCAGCTTGGTCGTCCGCGCCGAGCGCGGCGGTCCCGGCTACGGCATCTGTTCGACGGACTTTCTGGAATGGGCGTTCCGGACCGATTCCTATGAGCTCGAGGTGAGCTTCAACGCCGACGGCGGCTGGAGCTACGTGTCGACGACCATGCTGCAGGTTCGCGGCCGGGCCGAGCCGTTCCGCCACGTCGACCGCAACACCCTCGCCAAGGTCGCCGAGCCGCAGCCCAATCCGCTGGCGCGGATCGAGGCGGGCAAGGCCACCCTGGCCCAGGCGCACGGCTTCGTCTCGATGGGCGGGGCGGCCCCGGCGCCGGTCGGCGAGCCGTAAGGGCCGCTGGGTCCTTACGGCGCGGGGAACAGCCGCGCCAGGTAGAGCGTCGCCGCGCCGTGCGGCTCGACGGCCAGGACGGCGGCCGGGCGGTCTTCGATCAGCAGGGCGTCGTCGGGCGCCAGCCGCCAGGCGCGGCCGTCGAGGCCGAGGCTGGCCTCGGCCGCCTGGCATAGGAGCAGGGCGGTCGGCGCGCCGACGGCGAGCGTGGTCGGGGCCTCGGGCGCCAGCCGCTCCAGTTCGGCCGTCCAGCGGCCGCGCCGGGTCATGATGTTGAGGTCGCGCACCGGGCCGCGGATCAGGGCCGCGTCGGTGTCGACGTCGCCTGGGAAGGCGGCGGGGGCGGAGCGGCGGCTCAGCTCCAGGGACGGGCGGCCCTGGACGCGCAGGGCCAGCCGTCCCTCCAGCACCGCCAGCACGCGGTCGACGCTGGGAAAGCGCGAGAACGGGCCGCCCGCGTCGACCTGGGCCATGCTGACGCGCCAGTCGAAGGCTTCGAAATCCGCGCCCGGCGGGAAGGCGGCGACCTCGGCGGTGACGCCGAGGCCGTTCTTCCACGGCGTGACCTTGTGTCCCCCGGCGGGAAGCAGCCGCGCCGTCATGCTCAGCCGAGGATGCCCGGCAGGTCGAGACCGTGCTCGCGGGCGCAGTCGAGGGCGATGTCGTAGCCGGCGTCGGCGTGGCGCATGACGCCGGTGGCCGGGTCGTTCCACAGCACGCGTTCGAGCCGGCGGGCGGTGTCCTCGGTCCCGTCGCAGACGATGACCATGCCCGAGTGCTGCGAGAAGCCCATGCCGACCCCGCCGCCGTGGTGCAGCGACACCCAGGTCGCCCCCGAGGCGGTGTTGAGCAGGGCGTTGAGCAGCGGCCAGTCGGACACCGCGTCCGAGCCGTCGCGCATGGCCTCGGTCTCGCGGTTGGGCGAGGCGACCGAGCCGCTATCGAGGTGGTCGCGGCCGATGACGACCGGAGCCTTCAGCTCGCCCTTGGCGACCATCTCGTTGAAGGCCAGGCCCAGCCGATGGCGATCGCCCAGGCCGACCCAGCAGATGCGCGCCGGCAGGCCCTGGAACTTGATCTTCTTGGCCGCCATGTCGAGCCAGTTGTGCAGGTGGGCGTTGTCGGGAAGCAGTTCCTTCACCTTGGCGTCGGTCTTGTAGATGTCCTCCGGATCGCCCGACAGGGCGGCCCAGCGGAACGGACCGACCCCGCGGCAGAACAGCGGGCGGATATAGGCCGGCACGAAGCCGGGGAAGTCGAACGCGTCGGCGACGCCCTCTTCCTTGGCCATCTGGCGGATGTTGTTGCCGTAGTCGACGGTGGGCACGCCCATCTTGTGGAAGTCGAGCATGGCCCGCACGTGCTCGGCCATCGACTTGCGGGCGGCGGCCTCGACCGCCTTGGGATCGCTGGCGCGCTTTTCTTCCCAGTCGGCGACGGTCCAGCCCTTGGGCAGGTAGCCGTTGATCGGGTCGTGGGCCGAGGTCTGGTCGGTGACGGCGTCGGGGCGCACGCCGCGACGGACCAGTTCGGGGAAGACGTCGGCGGCGTTGCCGAGCAGGCCGACCGAGACCGGCTTCTTGTCCGTCTTGGCCTGTTCGATGATCGCGAGGGCCTCGTCGAGGTCCTTGGCCATGACGTCGAGATAGCCGGTGCGCAGGCGCATCTCGATGCGCGAGGCCTGGCATTCGACCGCCAGGCACGAGGCGCCGGCCATCACCGCCGCCAGCGGCTGGGCGCCGCCCATGCCGCCGAGGCCGGCGGTCAGGAACCAGCGTCCGGCCAGGTCGCCGCCATAGTGCTGGCGGCCCAGCTCGGCGAAGGTCTCGTAGGTGCCTTGGACGATGCCCTGCGTGCCGATGTAGATCCACGAGCCGGCGGTCATCTGGCCGTACATGGCCAGGCCCTTCTTATCGAGCTCGTTGAAGTGGTCCCAGGTCGCCCAGCGCGGCACCAGGTTGGAGTTGGCGATCAGCACGCGCGGGGCGTCGGGGTGGGTGCGGAACACGCCCACCGGCTTGCCCGACTGCACCAGCAGGGTCTGGTCGGCCTCCAGCCGCTGCAGGGCGGCGGTGATGCGGTCGAAGCTCTCCCAGTCGCGGGCGGCCCGGCCGATGCCGCCATAGACCACCAGCTCCTCCGGGCGCTCGGCGACGTCCGGGTCGAGGTTGTTCATCAGCATGCGCAGCGGCGCTTCGGTCAGCCAGCTCTTGGCGGACAGGTCGGTTCCGCGCGGCGCGCGGATCAGGCGGGTGTTGTCGAGACGGGTCATGACGGGTCCTGGGGCGTTTGGGCGATGACTCAAGCGCCCTCCCCCTCGATGGGGGAGGGTTGGGTGGGGGCGAAGGCAGGGTGTTTCGGGAAGGGCGCGAGCGGCGCGGAGGCCATCGGATGGCGCCGCGCGCTCACCCCCATCCCCGGCCCTTCCCCCATCGAGGGGGAAGGGAGGCCCGTGACGAGACGCCGCCGCATCAGCGCGCGCCTTGAGCTGCTTCGGCGAAGGCGATGCAGGCCTTCAAGATGTCGCTCAGGACGGCGCGCATCGGCGCGGCCCTGGCCGGGTCGTAGGGCGTGGGCCAGTTCGCCTCGGTCGGCGGCTCGGCCGGGTCGTCCATGTAGCCTCGGCAGGCCAGCTCCATCTGCACGGCGTGGACGCCGTCCTCGGGGCGGCCGTAACGGCGGGTGGTCCAGCCGCCCTTGAAGCGGCCGTCGACGATGCTGGAGAACGGCGAGGCGACGCACAGGGCTTCGATGGCGCCGGCCAGCGCGACGGCGCAGCTCGCGCCGCTGTTCGTGCCGATGTTGAAGTTCGGCAGCGGCCCGTCGAACAGGCGCGGGATCAGCGAGCGGATCGAATGGGCCTCGTACAGCACCACCGTTCCGTGCGCGGCCTTCAGCCGGGCGATCTCTTCGGCCAGGGCGTCGTGATAGGGCGCGAAATAGGTCTCCCGCCGGCGGGCGATCTCGGCCTCGTCGGGCGCGCGGCCGTCCTGGTACAGCGGCTCGCCGTCGAAGGTGGTGGTCGGGCAAAGCTCGGTGGTCGCCTGGCCGGGATAGAGCGAGGCGCCCGACGGGTCGCGGTTGACGTCGATGGCCGTGCGCGAGATCGCCGTGCGCACGGTGGTCGCGCCCAGGTCCCGCGCGAAGTCGTAGAGCCGGTCGACCCACCAGTCGGCGTCCTTGCGCGCCAGCCAGGGCGAGACCAGGCTGGGCGCGATCTCGGCGGGCAGGTCGGTCCCGGCATGCGGGAAGCTGACGATCAGCGGCGCCTCGCCCCGCCGCACCTGCAGCCAGGCGGGACGGGCGGTCACGCGGCCGCCTCCGTCACGCCGGGCAGGGCGACGCCTGCCGCCGCCTGGGCCACGGCCTCGGAGCGGACCAGGGCGATGGCCAGTTCCATGTCCGGGTGGAAGTGACGGTCGTCCTCGAGCGTTGGCACCCGGGCGCGCAGGGCGGCGCGGACGGCTTCCAGCGCGGCGCTGGACTTGAGCGGGGCGTGGAAGTCGCAGCCCTGGGCGGCGGCCAGCAGCTCGACGCCGATGACGGCGGTGGCGTTGTCGACCATGCCCAGCAGGCGGCGCGCGCCGTGGGCGGCCATCGACACGTGGTCTTCCTGGTTGGCCGAGGTCGGGATGGAATCGACGCTGGCCGGATAGGCCTTCTGCTTGTTCTCCGACACCAGGGCGGCGGCGGTGACCTGCGGGATCATGAAGCCGGAATTGAGCCCCGGCTTCGGCGTCAGGAAAGCCGGCAGGCCCGACAGGGCCGGATCGACCAGCATGGCCACACGGCGTTCCGACAGCGAGCCGATCTCGCACACCGCCAGGGCGATCATGTCGGCGGCGAAGGCCACCGGCTCGGCGTGGAAGTTGCCGCCCGACAGCGCCTCGTCGGCCTCCGGGAAGATCAGCGGGTTGTCCGAAACGCCGTTGGCCTCGGTGGCCAGGGTCGCGGCGGCCTGGCGCAGTACGTCGAGGGCCGCGCCCATCACCTGCGGCTGGCAGCGCAGGCAATAGGGGTCCTGCACCCGCTCGTCGTCCTTCAGGTGCGAGGCGCGGATGGCCGAGCCGGCCATCAGGGCGCGCAGGGCGTCGGCGGTCTCGATCTGGCCCTTGTGGCGGCGCAGGGCGTGGATGCGGTGGTCGAACGGCGTGTCCGAGCCCTTGGCGGCCTCGGTGGACAGGGCGCCGGTCACCAGGGCCGAACGGAACAGCACCTCGGCCTCGAACAGGCCGGCCAGGGCGTTGGCGGTCGAGAACTGGGTGCCGTTGAGCAGGGCCAGGCCCTCCTTGGGGCCGAGCGTCAGCGGGGCGAGCCCGGCCTGGGCCAGGGCCTCGGCGGCCGGCAGGCGGGCGTCGCCGACGAAGATCTCGCCGACGCCGATCATGGTCGCGGCCATGTGCGACAGCGGCGCGAGGTCGCCCGAGGCGCCCACCGAGCCCTGGGCCGGGACCACGGGGGTCAGGCCTTTGGCCAGCATCGCCTCCAGCAGGGCGACCGTCGCCGGCTTCACCCCCGAGGCGCCTTGCGCCAGGCTGGCCAGCTTCAGCGCCATCATCAGCCGGGCGATCGGAACCGGCATCGGCTCGCCGACGCCGGCGGCGTGCGACAGCACGATGTTGCGCTGCAGCCGCTCCAGGTCGGCGCTCTCGATGCGGACGCTGGCCAGTTTCCCAAAGCCGGTGTTGATGCCGTAGACCGGCTCGCCCTTGGCCAGGATGCGCTCGACGGCGGCGGCGCTCTCGGCGATCAGGGGCGCGGCCGAGGCGTCCAGCCGCGCGGCCGCGCCGCGATAGACCGCCCGCCAGTCGGCCAGGGAAACCTCGCCGGGACGCAGAACAATCGGATTCACTTGCCTCTCCATACGCGGGCATGGAGCGGGTTGAACCCCATGCGATAGACCAGCTCGGCCGGTCGTTCGATGTTCCAGATCGCCAGGTCGCAGCGCTTGCCGGCCTCCAGCGTTCCGATCTCGTCCTGGCGGCCCAGGGCGTGCGCCGCCTCGCGGGTGACCCCGGCCAGGCACTCGTCCACGGTCATGCGGAACAGGGTGGCGGCCATGTTCATGGTCAGCAGCAGCGAGGTCAGCGGCGAGGTGCCGGGATTGCAGTCGGTGGCCAGGGCCATCCGCACGCCGGCCGCCCGCAGCGCCGCGATCGGCGGAAGCACGATCTCGCGCACGAAGTAATAGGCGCCGGGCAGCAGCACCGCCGTGGTGTCCGCCGCCTTCATCGCCGCGACCCCGGCCTCGTCCAGATGTTCCAGGTGATCGGCCGACAGGCCTCCGAACTCGGCCGCCAGGGCCGCGCCGTGCAGGTTGGACAGCTGTTCGGCGTGCAGCTTGACCTTCAGGCCATGCCGCTTGGCCGCCTCGAACACTCGCCGGGTCTGGTCGAGGGAGAAGCCGATGCCCTCGCAGAAGGCGTCGACGGCGCCGGCGAGGCCCTGTTCGGCCACGGCCGGGATCATCGCCTCGCAGACGAGGTCGATATAGCCGTCGGCGTTCCCGGCGAACTCCGGCGGCAGGGCGTGAGCGCCCAGGAAGGTGGGGACGATGTCGACGTCGCGGGCGCCGGCCAGGGCGCGGGCGGCGCGCAGCTGCTTGAGCTCGTGGTCGAGGGCCAGGCCATAGCCCGACTTGACCTCGACCGTGGTCGCCCCCTCGGCGATCAGGGCGTCGAGGCGGGGCAGGGCGGCCGCGACCAGCTCCGCCTCGCTGGCGGCGCGGGTGGCCCGCATGGTCGAGACGATGCCGCCGCCGGCGCGGGCGATCTCCTCGTAGGAGGCGCCGGCCAGGCGCAGCTCGAACTCGCGGGCGCGGTCGCCGCCATGGACGAGGTGGGTATGGCAATCGATCAGGCCGGGCGTGATCCAGCGGCCGTCGCAATCGACGGTCTCGCGCGCCTCAAGATCGGGGGCGTCGGCCTGCGGCCCGGCGAAGACGATGCGGCCGTCGCGGGCGGCGACCAGGCCATGCTCGACCTCTCCCAGGCCGGGGCGGTCCGGGGCGAGCGTGGCCAGACGGGCGTTACGCCAGATCCGATCGCAGCGCATGATCTCCTTCCCAGGGGCGGCCGGGGCGGGCTTGGCGTCCGGCTCTATAATGTATAGACATATGCTCAGGCGATGAGGGTTGTCCAGTGACCAGCAACGAGAATTTCGATCCGCCGGCCCGGGCCGCCCTGTGGTTCGAGAGCGCCCTGCTCGATACGGGTTGGGCCCGGAGCGTACGCGTGGGCGTCGTGGGCGGCCGCATCGGCGAGGTGGCGTGCGACGTCGCGCCGCAGCCGGGCGACGAGATCGGCGCCGTCGCCGTCGCCGGCCTCGCCAACCTGCACAGCCACGCCTTCCAGCGAGGCATGGCCGGCCTGGCCGAGGTGCGCGGCCCGGCGGGCGACAGCTTCTGGACCTGGCGGGACGTGATGTACCGCTTCCTCGAACGGCTCGGCCCCGACGAGGTCGAGGCTGTCGCCGCCATGGCCTATGTCGAGATGCTGGAGAGCGGCTTCACCCGCGTCGGCGAGTTCCACTACCTGCACCACGATCCCTATGGCCGCCGCTACGCCGACCCGGCGGAGATGGCCGCCCGCATCGCCGCCGCCGCCGCCGCGACCGGCGTCGGCCTGACCCTGCTGCCGGCGTTCTACGCCCACGCCGGCTTCGGCGGCCTGGCGCCCAACGCCGGCCAGAAGCGGTTCGTCAACGACATCGACGGTTTCGCGGCCTTGCTCGCCGCCAGCCGCCGCGCCTGCGCGGCCCTGCCCGACGCGGTGGTGGGCCTGGCGCCGCACAGCCTGCGCGCGGTGACGCCCGAGGAGCTGGGGCTGCTGGTCGAACTGGCCGGGGCGGGGCCGATCCACATCCACATCGCCGAGCAGGCCAAGGAGGTCGACGACTGCCTCGCCTGGGCCGGCCGCCGGCCGGTGGAATGGCTGCTGGAGGCGGCGCCGGTCGACGGGCGCTGGTGCCTGGTGCACGCCACCCACCTGATCGAGCGCGAGGTCGAGGCCCTGGCGCGCTCCGGCGCCGTGGCCGGGCTGTGCCCGATCACCGAGGCCAATCTGGGCGACGGCCTGTTCCCGCTGCCCGCCTACAAGGCCGCCGGCGGGGCGCTCGGCGTCGGCTCCGACTCCAACGTCCTCATCGACGCGGCCGAGGAGCTGCGCCTGCTCGAATACGGCCAGCGTCTGACCTTGCGGGCCCGCAACGTCGCCGCCGACGGCCCGGGCCGCTCGACCGGCGCGGACCTCTACCGGGCGGCGGCGGCCGGGGGCGCGCGGGCGCTCGGCGCGCCGGGCGGCCTGAGCGTCGGCGCTTCGGCCGACATCGTCGGCCTGAACCGCGACCATCCGTCGCTGTCGGGCCGTTCCGACGACGCCCTGCTCGACAGTTGGGTGTTCGCGGGGCGTCATGGGGCCGTCGACGCGGTCTGGCGGGCGGGGCGCCGGGTGGTCAGCCAAGGACGCCATCACGCCCGCTCCGAGATCGCGCGCCGATACGCGGGGACGCTGAAGAAGGTTCTGGCTTGACCAAGAGCGACGTCACGGGCGGGGAACCGCCCTCAACTCTGCACCAGCGCATCCGCGGCGACATCGAGGCCAGGATCCTGTCGGGCGCCTGGGCGCCGGGACATCGCATCCCGTTCGAGCACGAGCTGATGGTCGAGTACGGCTGCTCGCGCATGACGGTGAACAAGGCGATCTCGGCCCTGGCCGACGTCGGGCTGGTGGTGCGCCGCCGCCGCGCCGGGTCGTTCGTCGCCCGCCCGCGCATCCAGTCGGTGGTGCTCGACATCCCCGACATCCAGGGCGAGATCCAGCGCCGCGGCGAACCCTACGGCTTCCGGCTGCTGTCGCGCCGACGGCGGCTGGCCAATCCGCGCCGCCCCGAGGAGGTCGAACTGGCCGATGACGGCGAGGTGCTGGTGCTGCGCGGCCTGCACCTGGCCAGCGACCGTCCGTTCTCGCTGGAGGAGCGGCTGATCGGCCTTTCCGCCGTGCCCGAGGCGGCCGGGGTCGATTTCGACGTGACCTCGCCGGGCGCCTGGCTGCTGAGCCATGTTCCGTGGACCGAGGCCGAGCACCGCATCTACGCCGTCAACGCCGACGCGGACGCGGCCGGCCTGCTGGCCATCGAGCCGCGCGCGGCCTGCCTGGCGGTCGAGCGGCGCACATGGCGCGGCGGCGAGCGGATCACCTTCGTGCGCAACCTGTTCCCGGGCGACGCCTACGACCTGATCGCCCGGTTCGGTCCCGCCCGGGCCTGAGGTCGAAGCGGCGGCGCGTGCGTTTTCGCGGCCAGGGATGATGACAACGTTGTCATTGTGCGCTAGCTGGAGGACAGGGAGGCCGCTCAACAATCATGGCCACACATTCGCATCGTAACGGCGGCGCAGTCCGCCGCGCCCGCCCGTCCGGGGCGTTCCCGTTGTCGGGGGAAGGGCGGGGGGACGGAACGCCGACCCTGCCGACCGCGTTGGCGTCGGGGGCGTGGGAGAACCCGGCGTGAGCCAAGCGCACGCAGTCAGCAAACCGATCGCCGGCGCCCCGCGCCAGGACGCCGGACTGGGTCTGGTCGGCGACATCGGCGGCACCAACGCCCGATTCGCCCTGACCGATCTGTCCAAGCCGGACGATCAGGTGTTCGAGGCGCAGAGCTTCGCCTGCCGCGATTTTCCCAATGTCCACGACGCCGTCGCCGCCTATCTCGAACAGCGGTCGCCTGGGCGCATGCCGACGCACGTGGTCCTGGCGGTGGCCGGTCCGGTGGTCGACGGGGCCATCGCCTTCACCAATATGAGCTGGCGGTTCTCGGAGCGCGACCTGCGCGCCCTCGGGTTCGGCCAGGCCAAGCTGATCAACGACTTCGCCGCCCTGGCGGTCGCCGCGCCGACCCTGGGCGAGGCCGACGCCCGCCCCATCGGCGGCCTGCGGAACCCCGAGCCGAACCAGAACCTCGCCGTGCTGGGGGCGGGCACCGGTTTCGGCGTGTCGGCCCTGGCGCGCGACGAGCACGGCGCCACGCCGATGGCGACCGAGGGCGGCCACGCCGCCTTCGCCCCCAACGACGACGTCGAGACCGAGGTATTGCGCTTCCTGCGCGGGCGGTTCGGGCGGGTGTCGCTGGAGCGCATCCTCTCCGGGCCGGGCCTGGCCAACCTGCACGAGGCCCTGGCGGCGGTCGACGGCCGCCAGGACGTGCGCGTCGATCCGGCGGAGATCACCCGCCTCGGCCTGGCCGGGGACCAGGACTGCCGGCGCACCCTCGACCGCTTCTGCGCCATCCTGGGCTGCGTCGCCGGCGACCTGGCCCTGACCTACGGGGCCAAGGGCGGGGTGTTCATCACTGGCGGCGTCGTCGCCCACCTGATCGACATCCTGGAGCCGGGGCCGTTCCGCCGGCGGTTCGAGGCCAAGGGCCGTTTCGTGCCCTATCTGGAGGCGATCCCCACCTGGGTCATCACCCGGCCGCACGTGGCGCTGAGCGGCGCGGCGCGGGTTCTGCACGCCCTGGCGCGGGCTGGCTGACCACGATAGTTGACAACGTTGTCATTAGCTTTAGCCTAACCTGAAAGAGCGCGCCAAGGCGTCGTGGCTAAAGCGCCAGGGCCAGAGCGCCAAGGAAGGAAACGGCATGGAATATTCGGGCGCGGCCGCCTCGCGGTCGGTCGACGGCGCGGGCGCGGGCAGGTCGGCGGGCTGGATGGCGCCTCTGGTGACGGTGCTGTTCTTCGCCTGGGGCTTCGCCACGGTGCTGATCGACACCCTGATCCCCAAGCTGAAGGGGTTGTTCGCCCTCAGCTACGCCGAGGTGATGCTCACCCAGTTCTGCTTCTTCCTAGCCTATCTGGTGATGTCGACGCCGGCCAGCATGCTGATCAACCGCATCGGCTACATCCGCGGCCTGGTGGCGGGCCTGTGCATCATGGCGGTCGGCTGCCTGCTGTTCTCGCCGGCCGCCGCGCTGGGAGTCTATCCCGGTTTCCTGGCCGCGCTGTTCGTGATGGCCTCGGGCATCACCATCCTGCAGGTCGCCGCCAATCCGCTGATGGCCACCCTGGGCGATCCGGCCAAGTCGCACAGCCGCCTGACCTTCGCGCAGTTCTTCAACTCCCTCGGCACCTTCGTCGGTCCGTGGGTCGGCTCGGCGCTGATCCTGGCCGGCGGCGTCGCCGTCGCGCCCGACCCGAAGACGATCTCGGCCGAAGCCCTGGCCGTCTTCCGCCGCACCGAGGCCCACGCCGTGCAGCTGCCGTTCCTCGGCATCGCCGCCGGCCTGATCGTCCTGGCGGTGATCTTCTGGATCGCCCGCCGCTCGGCCGCCGCGCCGGCGCCGGCCGAGCAGAGCCGTCCCGCCTTCACCCTGCTGCGGCGTCCGCGCCTGGCGCTCGGGGTGCTGTCGATCTTCCTCTATGTCGGCGCCGAGGTGTCGATCGGCAGCCTGATGATCAACTACCTGATGCAGAAGGGCGTTCTGGGCCTCGACGCGGTCTCGGCCGGCCATCTGGTCAGCTTCTACTGGGGCGGGGCCATGGTCGGGCGGCTGATCGGCTCGGCGGCCCTGCGCTTCGTCAAGCCGGGGGCGGTGCTGTGCGCCTGCGCCGTCGGCGCGGCCCTGATGGCGGCGGTCTCGGCCAACACCGCGGGCGTCGTGGCCGCCGCCACCCTGATCGGCGTCGGCCTGTTCAACTCGATCATGTTCCCCACCATCTTCGCCCTGGCCATCGAGGGCCTGGGCGAGGAGACCCCGCAGGGCTCGGGCCTTCTGTGCATGGCCATCGTCGGCGGGGCGGTCGTGCCGCTGATCACCGGCGCGCTGGCCGACCATTTCGGCCTGGCGCTGGCCCTGACCGCGCCGATCCTGTGCTATGGGTGGATCTGCGCCTACGGCCTGCTGACCCGCAGCGGCGTGCTCGACAGGCGCTATCCCCTCGATGCGGCGACGCCCGGGGGTTGAGGGCCGCGTTTATCTTTGCGAGGCGGGCCGTTAGGCTCGCCTCGTCCCGGCAGGACCATCATCAACCCAGGCGCGATGGCTGATCTGTGAGTTCCGCAACCATTATCGACGTCGCTCGCCAGGCCGGCGTGTCGATCAAGACCGTCTCCAGGGTGCTCAATTTCGAGCCGAACGTGCGCGAGCAGACCCGCGCCAAGGTCCTGGCCGCCGCCGAGGCGCTGCGCTATCGGCCGAACGTCTCGGCCCGCAGCCTGGCCGGTTCGCGCTCGTACCTGATCGGGCTGCTGTTCGACAACCCGAGCCCGGCCTATGTCGCCGACGTGCAGATGGGCGCCGTGACCCGCTGCCGTCAGGCCGGATACCACCTGATCGTCGAGCCGATCGATTCGGCGGCGGGCGACGTCGGCGCGGTGATCGAGCCGATGCTCGACACGCTCAATGTCGACGGGCTGATCCTGACGCCGCCGGTGTGCGACAACGTCGCCATCCTCGACGCCCTCGACCGCGCCGGCGCGGCCTATGTCCGCATCGCGCCCGACAAGGCTCCGGACCGCGCCGCCTACGTGCACATGGACGACCGCCGGGCCGCCTACGAGATGACCGCCTACCTGCTCGGCCTGGGGCACGAGAGCGTCGGCTTCATCATCGGCCCTCCCGACCACGGGGCGGCGCACCTGCGCTACGAGGGCTATCGCCAGGCCCTGGCCGACGGCGGGCGGGCGTTCCGGCCCGAGCACGTCCGTCAGGGACAGTTCTCGTTCCGCTCGGGTTTCGAGGCGGCCGAGAGCCTGCTGGCCGGTCCAGACCGACCCACCGCCGTGTTCGCCTCCAACGACGACATGGCGCTGGGGGTGACGGCGGTGGCCTACCGCCTGGGCGTGTCGATCCCGGGGGACGTGTCGGTGGCGGGGTTCGACGACACGCCGGGCGCGCGGGTGGTCTGGCCGCAGCTGACCACCATCCGCCAGCCGATCATGGAGATGGCCGCCGCAGCCGCCGAGCTGCTGATCTCGGGCGAGGCCGGTCGTCGCGACGAGGCCGGGGGGCCGGCCAGCCGCCTGCTCGACTTCGATCTCATCGTCCGGGAATCGACGGCGCCGCCTCCGGCCTGAGCCGGGCGGCTGACAGCGCTTTCCTAGGCGCGCGAACCGCCGGCGAGGCGCTGACCCGGCGGGATCTCGGGAAGTTCCAGCTTGGCCCCAGGGCCGCCAGGCGGCCGCCTAGCGGCCGGTGCGGCCGATGCCCTGGCTCGGACGCAGGTCGGCGACCTGGGACGCCTTGGCCACGTCGGCCTTGGCCAGGCGATCGCCCTCGGAGGCGTTGCGGGCGATCAGGGTGTCGATGCGCGTCTTCTCGGCCTTGAAGGCGGCCAGGTCGCGGCCGGCCAGCACCGTGCCCTGCGGCACCTTGGCGCTCTTGGGGTCGACCTTGTCGCCTTTGATCATCACCTCGTAGTGCAGGTGCGGGCCGGTCGACTGGCCGGTGTTGCCGGTATAGGCGATCACCTGGCCCTGGCGGACATGCTGGCCCGGCTTGACGGCCCAGCCGGACAGGTGGCCGTAGCCGGTCTCGAAGCCGCCGTTGTGCTTGATCTTCACCCACCGGCCATAGCCGCTCGACCACTGGGCCTGCTCGACCACGCCGTCGCCGGCGGCGAACACCGGCGTGCCGATCGGCACGCCGAAATCGACGCCCTTGTGCATGCGGTTGTAGCCGAGCAACGGGTGGAAGCGCATGCCGAAGCCGGAGGTGACGCGGGCGCTGTCCACCGGGGTGCGCAGCAGAAAGCCGCGGATGTTCTTGCCGAACTCGTCGAAATACTGGGCTTCGGACTGGTCGCCGCCCTTGAAGCGGTAGAAGCGGGTGGTCTGGCCCTTGGCGCCGATCTCGGCGTAGAGCAGTTCGCCCGTCTCGATGGTGCGGCCGCTCTCGGTGACCTTGCGGTCGAACACCATCTTGAACTGGTCGCCGCTGTGGATGTCGCGGCTGAAGTCGAGCTTGTGCGAGAACAGCTTGACCACCTGGGCGGTCAGCTGCGGCGTGGCGCCGGCGGCGGTGGCGCTTTCATAGAGCGAGCCTTCCAGCTCGCCCTGGGCCACCGTGGTCTCCTCGCGGATCTTCTCCTCCATCTCCCGCAGCTTCAACGCGCCGTCGAAGGTGCGCGAGACGGTGATGGCGGTGGCGGGGCCGGTGCGCATCGACAGGCCGACCAGCCGGACCGGCCCGCGCTGGTCGCGCGGGCGGGCGATGGCGGCGTTGAACGCGAGGCCGGCCTTGATGTTCACGGTGTCGAAGGCCTGGGCCAGGGTCGAGACCACCTGCTTGGCCTCGTCGGCGGCGATCCCGGTGCGGCGCACGGCCGATTCCAGCGTCTCGCCGGAGCGCACCTCGACGTGGATGTTCTCGGGACGGGTGAAGCCGGGCTGGGCCTCGGCCTGGGTGAAGGCCTTGTTCTGCAGGGCGGCGAAGGCCGCCGCGTCCAGCGGCTTGGGCGCCTGCCCGCCGTGTCTCTGGCCCTCGGTGGCCGTCAGGCGCCAGCCCGCCGCCAAGGCCGCCAGGCCGGCGACGGCGACGAACAGGCGCGGCGTGATTCGGAACGCCGGTCGGCGCGGATCAAAAGACTGCATCGTTCCCCCGAAACGCTGACGATGCCGACGGCTAAGCAATACAGAGGCTTAGCGTGCCTGCGACTAAGATTTGAGGTGGCCGAGCTATGGCCGAGCCTCCGGATCGAGTGCAAGCAAAATTTACCAGAAGTGACGAAATTGTCACGCCTTCGTGTGCGGGGCGAGGCGATTTTCAGCCCCGGTTCATCCCCTGGTCGAGCAGGGCGGCGACTTTGTCGGCCGGGCGGCACAGGGCGACGCCCAGCGGCGTCTCGACGATCGGGCGCTCGACCAGGATCGGGTGGGCGACCATCGCCTCGAGGATGCGGTCGTCGCCGACGGCCGGATCGGCGAGGCCGAGCTCCTCGGCCGGCGTTCCGCGCAGACGCAGGATGTCGCGCGGGCGGGCGCCCATCCTGGCGAGCAGGGTCTCCAGCGCCGGACGCGTCCAGCCGGTCTTGAGGTATTCCACCACCCGGGGCTCGTGACCGGCCTCGCGGATGGCGGCCAGGACGTTGCGCGACGTGCCGCAGTTCGGGTTGTGGTGGATGGTGACGGGAAAGTCGCTCATGGCCGGTCGCTCAGATCAACGGGATCGAAATCAGCGCCGCCGCGCCCGCGACGGCCGCCGCGGCGCTCAGCGCCGGGGCCGGTCTAGCCTCCGACGCCCGCCACAGGAAGGGCCAGGCCCCGAAAATCGCCAGCAGGCCGCCGATCGCCACCGCCTGCGGGGTGGCGGCGCCGACGCCGAGGGCGGCGAAGTGGCCGAGCCCGGCGGCCCAGGCGAAGACGAGGACGGCGGCGATCCCGGCGATCCCGAGGCCGAGGGCGCCCGGCCGCAGGACCAGCGCGGCGAGGCCCGCCGCGCCGGCCAGGACCGGCCATTGCAGGAAGAAGCTGGTCTGCGGCGCCGCCATCTGGCTGGCCGCCGCGAGCAGCCAGCCCAGCGCCAGCGCGCCGGTCCAGGCGCCGTCGCGGTCGGGCCGCGCGCCGAAGACCGCCAGGCCGAGCCCGGCGGCGAGGGCGGCGATGACGATCATCAGCCATTGAACCCCGGCGATCATGCCGAGCGCGAGCAGCGGCAAGGGCGCGAGGGCGGCGAGCCGGCGGGCGCGGCCCTTCCTCAACGCCCAGGTCGTCGCCAGGGCGACGCCGAACAGGATCAAGCCGAGGGCGGCCTCGTAGCGGTCGAAGCGGTCGAGCAAGGGGCGCAACGAGGCGTAGCTGCGCCCGCCCCCGGCCAGGCGCGGCGCGGCCTGCAGGGCGAGGGCCCCGACCAGGAGCAGGTAGAGCGCCAGGCCCGCGCCGCGCGCCGCGTCGGTCCAGCGCCAGGCGCTCCGCCGGCCGAGGGCGACGCCGGCGACGACGATCAGCCCGGCCGAAGCGGCGAGGATCAGCCACCCGGCCCAGCCCGGATAGGCGATCACCGGGCCGCCGAACAGATCGAACCACACCGGGTCCGGGGCGGGCGGCGGCAGGGCGTCGGCGAAGGCGGCGATGCGCGCGCCGGCCAGCCCCTGCTCGCCGAGGCTCTGCAAGGCGCCCTGCTCCAGCGCGTCCGGCGTCGCCGACGGGGTGTGATACTGGCCGGGGCGTCCGATGAAGGCGTAGTTCAGGCCGGGCAGGCCCTGGCCCTTGGACACGCTGAAATCGGTGTCGTTGGGCATGACGCTGTAGATGTAGCTGGCCAGCGAGTTGCTGCTCGGATGGATCGCACTGGCGGCGAAGGCGCCGATCACCGCGCCGGACGTCCGGCCGGTCTCGAACATGGCGGCGCGGCCGCCGCCGCCGCGCGCCTCCATGTTGACCACGAAGCCGACGCGGCGGGCCAGGGGGCTGCGGCCGAAGAAGGCCACCGCGCCGCACAGGCCCTTCTCCTCGCCGTCGGTCATCAGCACGATGACGTCCCGCTCGGGAACGCCCTGGGCCTTGATGGCGCGCACGATCTCCAGGGCCGAGGCCACGCCGGCCCCGTCGTCGGCCGCGCCGGGAGAGCCGGGCACGCTGTCGTAGTGGCTCATGACCAGCAGGGCCGGCGCCAGCGGCGAGCGCCCGGGCAGCACGCCGACGACGTTCTCGACCGTCACGGCGCGCGGCGGGCCGCCACGCCGGCCGGGCGTCATGATCTCCTCGCGCTGGATCGAGGTCTGCAGGCCGAGGCCGGCCAGCCTGCCGGTCAGATAGTCGCGAACCTCGGCGGCGGCGGGCGAGCCGTTCGGGCGCGGCGCGGCGGCGATCCGCCGCACGTCGGCCATGGCCCGCTCGGCCGAGAAGGCCGTGGCCGGCGACGAGGCCGGCGCGGGGGGCGGCGTGCGCGCCGCCGACCAGGCGAGCGCGCCGCCGAACGCGACCACCACGATCAGTCCGATGAAGCCCCGCATGACGCCTTCCCCCGCATTTTCCGAACTGTCGGGGACAACGGCGACGGCGGCAAGGGCGGGCGTCCAAAAGCGAAACGCCCGCCGGTGAGGGCGGGCGTTCGAAACGTCGCGGCGTCGCCCCGCGTCAGGCGACGGCGGCGTCCAGGCCTTCCTGCGGGTCGCGCAGCACGTAGCCCCGGCCCCAGACGGTTTCGATGTGATGCTTGCCGTGCGTGGCGGCGGCCAGCTTCTTGCGCAGCTTGCAGATGAAGACGTCGATGATCTTCAGCTCGGGCTCGTCCATGCCGCCGTAGAGATGGTTGAGGAACATCTCCTTGGTCAGGGTCGTGCCCTTGCGCAGGGAGAGCAGCTCCAGCATCTGGTATTCCTTGCCGGTCAGGTGCACGCGGATGCCGTTCACCTCGACCGTCTTGGCGTCCAGATTGACGGTGATGTCGCCGGTCTTGATCACCGACTGGGCGTGGCCCTTGGAGCGGCGGACCACGGCGTGGATGCGGGCGACCAGTTCGTCCTTGTGGAACGGCTTGGTCATGTAGTCGTCGGCGCCGCCGGTGAAGGTCTTCACCTTGGTGTCGATCTCGGCCGTGCCCGAGAGGATCATGATCGGCGTATTGATCTTGGCGACGCGCAGAGTGCGCAGCACGTCCATTCCCGACATGTCGGGCAGATTGAGGTCGAGCAGGATCAGATCGTAATCATAGATCTTACCGAGGTCGACGCCCTCTTCACCAAGATCAGTGGTGTAAACATTAAAGCCCTCGGACTTCAGCATCAATTCGATGCTTTGCGCTGTGGCGCTGTCATCCTCGATCAACAGTACGCGCATCAGTCCCTCCCCGCGCGAAGGCGGTGTCGAAAGGCGGAGATTAAGACCGCTCCGCACAGGCTTCCCGCCACATTGGCGACGAGGAGCTTTAAACTTGGTTAATCGTGAACGCTTCGTTTGCGAATCTAGGGTGATTTGCGAATCGCAGACAAGACTCCCGGTTAACCAAATTTCGCATTGGATTCGTTGGATTCTTCCACAGGCTGTGAACGCTCCGCGCGAGGCCGTGACAGGACTCCGTTCGACCCGTGAGTCAAGTTTCGCCTTGTTCCTGCACGCGTTTTTCGCCGGCGCATCCGGCCTGATCGTCCGTGGCCGGCGTTTCACACATGGTTAACGGCGACCGGCGATTGTGTCGGCGGGCATTGGGGGGAGCGCTTGCGCAATCTGATCGCGGCCGTCGAGCGCATCGACCCGCTGACCGTCTCCGGGCGGGTGGCGGCGGTGAACGGGCTCCTGATCGAGGCCCGGGGCGGACTGACGCGGCTGGCGGTGGGCGCGCGCGCCGAGATCGACCGGCTGGGCGGCGGGCCCCTGGCCGCGGAGGTGGTCGGCTTTCGCGAGGCGCGGGCCCTGCTGATGCCGTTCGGCCCGGTCGAGGGCGTCGCCCCCGGCGCCGAGATCCGCATCATGCCCGAGGGCGCCTCGGTGCGCCCGACCCTGGCCTGGCGCGGCCGCATCGTCGACGCCTTCGGCGAGCCGATCGACGGCAAGGGGCCGTTGCCGCAGGGGCCGGCCGCCTATCCGCTGCGCAGCCCGCCGCCGCCGGCCCACGCCCGCGGCCGGGTGGGCGAGCGGCTGGATCTCGGCGTGCGGGCGATGAACGTCTTCACCACCTGCTGCCGCGGCCAGCGCCTCGGCGTGTTCGCCGGCTCGGGCGTCGGCAAGTCGGTGCTGCTGTCGATGCTGGCGCGCGAGGCGGCTTGCGACGCCGTGGTCGTCGGCCTGATCGGCGAACGCGGCCGCGAGGTGCGCGAGTTCATCGAGGAGACCCTGGGCGAGGAGGGGCTGAAGCGGGCCGTGGTGGTGGTGGCCACCTCGGACGAGCCGGCGCTCAAGCGCCGCCAGGCCGCCTTCATGACCTTGGCCATCGCCGAATACCTGCGCGACCAGGACCAGGAGGTCCTGTGCCTGATGGACTCGGTGACCCGCTTCGCCATGGCTCAGCGCGAGATCGGCCTCGCCGCCGGCGAGCCGCCGACCACCAAGGGCTACACCCCGACCGTGTTCACAGAGCTGCCCAAGCTTTTGGAACGGGCCGGGCCGGGGCCGATCCGGCCCGACGGCACCACGGCGGGGCCGATCACCGGCCTGTTCACCGTGCTGGTCGACGGCGACGACCATAACGAGCCGATCGCCGACGCCGTGCGCGGCATCCTCGACGGCCACATCGTCATGGAGCGGGCCATCGCCGAGCGCGGCCGTTTCCCGGCCATCAACGTGCTGAAGTCGATCAGCCGGACCATGCCCGGCTGCCAGCTGCCGCACGAGCGCGAGGTCGTCACCGTCGCCCGGCAGGCCCTGGCCTCCTACGCCAACATGGAGGAGCTGATCCGCATCGGCGCCTATCGCATGGGGGCCGATCCGCAGGTGGACAGGGCCATCCGGCTCAACCCGGCGTTGGAGGAATTCCTCAGGCAGGGTAAGGATGAGGTCAGCACGCTGGACGAGAGCTTCGATCGCCTGCACGCGATCCTGACTGAAGGAGCGATCGGATGAAGTGGGCCCAATCCCTGATCCGCATCTCGACCTTCGAGGTCGAGACGCTGCAGAAGCGGCTGGCCGAGATCGTCGACCTGCGCGTGCAGGTCGAGGTCAAGATGTCGCTGATCGAGGCCGAGGCCGAGGCCGAGGCCCTGCGCGCCCGCACCGACGCCGAGGCCGGCTGGTACCTGGCCGGATTCCGCGAGGGCGTGAAGCTGCGGGTGGCGTCGTTCCAGGCGGCGCTCGACGCTCTGGCCCAGGAGGAGGCGGGGGCCCGCGACGCCCTGGCCCAGGCCTTCGAGGAGCTGAAGAAATACGAGCAGGTGGCCGAGAACGCCAAGACGGCGGCGGCCAAGGAGACGGCGCGTCGCGAGACGGCGGCCCTGGACGAACTGGGTCTGCGCCGCCTCGCTTCGCGAAGCTGACCACGCGGCCGGCGACCCGCCGGCGGCGGGCGCGGGCGGACTGAAAGAGGAAACGCGTCATGCGGCCCGAGCGGTTCGAGCTACCCCTTCGCATCCTGGTCGACGACCCCATTCCCGGACTGGCGCTCGCCCTGCAGCGAGGGCGGGCGGGGGCGGCCGAGCTGGTCCCGCCGGCGAGCCGTTCGGCCGAGGCGGTGGTCTTCGACCTGGAGGCGATAGTGGAGGGCGGCTTGCCGGACGGGCGACCGCGGCTGCTGGGCCCCTGCGTCCAGGGGCCGCCCGACGCGCGGTTCGTCTATCTGTGCGTGGGCGTCATGGCCGGCCAGGCGGACTCGCCGTGGAGCGGCCGGGTCAAGGTGCCGCTGGGCGGCCTGGGCTGGGACATGATCGAGGCGCGTCCGCCGGGCGCTCGCCTCGTGGCGCGAATCCCGAGCCGGTCGCCCAGGGGCGGTCCGGCCCTGGCCTCCGTGCGGCTTCTGCCGCCTGGGTGGGCGTAGGGCCGGCGCCGCGCCGCTATCGCTCCGGTTGGCCGTAGCGCCTGTCGAGCTTCTTGATCTGGCTGTTGAAGCCTTCGACCGACATCCTCGTCCAGTGCGGATCGAGGTGGGGGTGGAGGGTGACCACCATCCGCGTCTGGTCGTCCCGCGCCTGGAAATCGACCTCGATGAGGCTCTCATACGGTCCCGAGCCCGGCACGAAGTCGATCAGGTGGACCAGGGTCAGCCGCGCATAGGGCCTGAACTCGGCGAACCATCCGTGGGTGTTGTGCGACAGCGGCTGGTTCATGCTCTTCATCGCGGCGATCGCCTCGGGGGCGTCGGCGATCATGTCGTACTCCAGCACGCCGTCGGCGCGCGCCTCCAGGGCGTGGACCTCGACGCGGAAGCCCTCGGGGCCCCACCACGATTCAAACCCCGCCTTGGTGGTCCACAACGCCCACAGGTCCTCGACCGGGGCGCGGTAGACTCGTTCGACGACGACGATGGCCTGGGGCGCGGCGGTCGGTCGGCTGGCGTCGCTCATTGTCCTGGCTCCTCTTTGGCGGCGGCGCCGTCGTTGCGTCGTTCCTCAAGCGCGGCGCCGAAGCGGTCGAGGCGGGCTTCCCACAGGCGCCGGTAGCCGGCGATCCAGGCTTCCAGTTCGCGGAAAGGCTCCGGCTGCAGGGCGTAGACCCGGCGGCGTCCTTCCGGCCTTATCGAGACGAAGCCGGCGTCGTGCAGCAGGCGCAGGTGGCGCGAGACGCCGGACTGATGGATGCCGGCCCGACGGACGATGTCGTTGACCGGCCGCTCGCCGTCGCGCAGCGCCTCGACGATGAGGCGGCGGGTCGGGTCGGCGAGCATTTCGAAGGCATTAATATGCATGACCATAAATATATATGATCGTGCATATATGGCGTCAAGCCGGCGCGTCCGCGCCGCCTCAGGGAGGCGGTCGGGCGGCGGTCGTTCTTTTGAGAGTGGAATCGGCCCGAGGGCGGTCCGGCGGCCGGCTTGCCTCAGGAGAGAGCCGGCCGGAGAAGCCCGTCAGATCTGGCCGTGCAGGCGGGTCTGGTGGGCGGCTTCGGCGTCGGCGGCCTGGCGCAGGGCGCGCAGGTCGTCGCTGATGCGCACGATGGCGACGTAGAACTCGCAGAAGGCCCGCCACATCAGGACCAGGGCGCCGATGACCAGGAAACCGGCCACGCCGACCGCGACGGCCAGCAGGACGCCGGAGAAGTCCTCGCCGCGCAGGGCCAGGCCCACGGTGGTGCCGAGGATACCGAAGGCCATGATGGTCAGGATGCCCAGGCCCGCCCAATAGATCAGGTGGACCAGCGGACCGGTCATCAGCCGGTCGAAGGTCAGCAGGTCCCAAAAGAATTCACGCGCCGAGACGCGTCTGGTCGGTTTCACACTGGGACGCATACCTGTGTCACCCCTGGGCCGGCGGAACGCGGCGTAGTTGCTGAATTGGCTATCAGGGCGAGGCGGCGGACGCAATCTCCGCCGATCCCGCTCACACCGAGCCCACGGTCTTCAACCGCGCCTTCGGATGAATCTCGTTCTGGCTCATGATCACCGTCTGGCCGCGGAACCGCTCGATGATCGAGCGGACATAGGGCCGCACCCCTGGGCTGGTCAGCAGCACGGCGGCGTCGCCGCCCAGGGCCGCCCGCTCGAAGGCGTCGCGGACGTTGCGGATGAAATCCTGAAGGCGCGAGGGGGCCATGGCCAGCTGCTTCTCCTCGCCCGGCCCGACCAGGGCCTCGGCGAAGGCCTGCTCCCATTCCGGCGACAGGGTGATGATCGGCAAGGTGCCGTCCTCGGCGCGGTTCTGCCAGCACAGCTGCTTGGCCAGCTTGGCGCGCACGCCCTCGACCAGGAAGGTGACGCTGGCGGTGTGGGGCGCGTTCTCGCCGACGCCTTCCAAGATGGTCGGCAGGTCGCGGATCGACACCCGCTCCTTGAGCAGGTGCTGCAGCACCCGCTGCAGGGTCGAGGCGGTGACGATCGAGGGGACCAGATCGTCGACCAGCTTCTTCTGTTCGCCCGGCAGGTCCTTCAGCAGCTTCTGCACCTCGGCGTAGGACAGAAGGTCGGCCATGTTGTCCTTGAGGATCTCGGTCAGGTGCGTGCTCAGCACCGTGGCCGGGTCGACGATGGTGTAGCCGCGGAAGGTCGCCTCTTCGCGCAGGTTGTCGTCGATCCAGGTGGCGGGCAGGCCGAAGGCCGGCTCGCGCACGTGCTCGCCCGGCAGCTCGACCTGACCGCCGCGCGGGTCCATGGCCATCAGCGAGCCCAGCCGCACCTCGCCGGCGCCGGCCTCCATCTCCTTGATGCGGATGGCGTAGCCCTGGGTGGGCAGGCGCATGTTGTCGAGGATGCGAACGCTGGGCATGACGAAGCCGTACTCGGCCGCCAAGGTGCGGCGCAGGGCGCGGATCTGGTCGGTCAGGCGGCGGCCTTCGAGGTCGTTGATCAGCGGCAGCAGGCCGTAGCCCAGCTCGATCTTGATGTCGTCGATGGCCAGGGCGGCGCTGATCGGCTCTTCTTCCTGTTCGACCGGCAGGGCGGGCGCCTCTTCGGCGACGGTTTCCTTGGGTTCCCGCGACCGTCGCCAGGCCAGGGCGCCGGCGCCGATCGAGATGGCCGCGAACGGGATGATCGGCATGCCCGGCACCAGGGCGATGACCCCCGCCGACGCCGACACCATGCCCAGCGCGACCGGGTTCATGGCCAGCTGGGCGGTCAGGGCCTTGTCGGCGGCGCCCTCGACGCCGGCCTTGGAGACCAGGAAGCCGGCGGCGATCGAGATGATCAGGGCGGGGATCTGGCTGACCAGGCCCTCGCCGATGGTCATGATGGTGTAGGTCGACGCCGCCTGGCCGATCGGCAGCTTGTGCTGGACGACGCCGATCAGGATGCCGCCGATGATGTTGATGCCGGTGATGATCAGGCCGGCCACGGCGTCGCCGCGCACGAACTTCGAGGCGCCGTCCATGGCCCCGAAGAAGGTCGATTCCTGCTCCAGCTCCTTGCGGCGGCGCTTGGCCTCGTCCTGGTCGATCAGGCCGGCCGACAGGTCGGCGTCGATGGCCATCTGCTTGCCGGGCATGGAGTCCAGGGTGAAGCGCGCCGCCACCTCGGCGATGCGGGTCGAGCCCTTGGTGATGACCACGAAGTTCACGATCACCAGGATGGCGAACAGGATCACCCCGATGATGAAGTTGCCCTGCATCATCAGGTGGCCGAAGGCCTCGATGATGTTGCCCGCGCCGCCGACGCCCTCCTGGCCGTGGCCGAGGATCAGGCGGGTGGAGGCGATGTTGAGGCCCAGCCGGTAGAGGGTGGCGACCAGCAGCACCGTCGGGAAGGCCGAGAACTCCAGCGGCTTCTTGATCAGCACCGAGGTCATCAGGATCAGCACGGCGCTGGTGATCGAGATGGCCAGCAGCAGGTCCAGCAGCACCGGCGGCACCGGCAGGATCATCAGCACGACGATGCTGACGACGCCCAGGGCCATGCCCACCTCGCCACGCGCCAGCCAGCCCCAGACCTGCTTGGGGCTGGGTCGGTTGTTCAGGGCGTTGGCGAGGGCGGTGTCGACCATCGGCGGGGCTTAGGGGGTCCTGAACCGGAGGGGGGCGGGAAGCGGGCGCATCAGGCGGAGCGGGAACGGACTATGATTCGGCCGACCTCGGCGATGGCGGCGACGGCGGCGTCCTGCGACCTCGCGCCGGTCACGAACACGGCGGCGGTCAGCGGCGCGCGGCCCGGAGGCCGGATCAGGGCGACGTCGTTGGCGGTGTGGGTCCCGTTCGAGCCGGTCTTGTCGCCGACGATCCAGTCCTTCGGCAGGCCGGCGCGCAGGCGTTCGGCGCCGGTGGTGTTGCCGTCGAGCCAGGTCCGCAGGTGCTCGCGGGAGGCGGGCTTCAGCGTCTCGCCCAGGGTCAGCCGCCCGAAGGTCGCGGCCATAGCCGCCGGCGTCGAGGTGTCGCGGGGATCGCCGGCGATGGCGCTGTTCAGGCTGGGCTCGTTGCGGTCCAGGCGGGTGACCGCGTCGCCCTGGGCGCGCAGCCATGCGGTCAGGGCGGCGGGGCCGCCGGTCTCGCGGAGCAGCAGGTTGGCGGCGGCGTTGTCGCTGTACTGGATGGCGGCGGCGCAGAGGTCGGCCAGCGGCAGGCCGCCGTCGGCCACGTGCCGGCCGGTGATCGGCGAGACCGGCAGCAGGTCGGCGCGGCCGTAGGCGACGCGGGCGGCCAGCGACATCTCGCCCCGGTCGACCCGGGCCAGCACCCGCCCGACCAGCAGCGCCTTGAAGGTGCTGCACATCGGGAAGCGTTCGCCGTCCCGATGGGTCAGCGTCGCGCCGGAGCCGGTGTCGCGGACGTGGACGCCCAGGCGGCCGCCGCAGGCCTTCTCGGCGGCGGCGAGGTCGGCCGCTGCGTTCGCCGCCCAGGCGCGGCCGGCGACGGCCAGGGCGAGGGCGCCGGCGACGAGGCCGCGCCGGTCGAGGGCCGGGAAAGGCTCAGGCCGCATTGGCGCCCGGCCCCTGCGGCGCGGGCACCGCCACGCCGGCCTCGGAATATTCCTTCAGCTTGTTGCGCAGGGTGCGGATCGAGATGCCCAGAATGTTGGCGGCGTGGGTGCGGTTGCCGAGGCAGTGGCTGAGGGTGTCGAGGATCAGCTGCTGCTCGACCTGGGCCACGGTCTGGCCGACGAAGCCGCGCGCCGCCGCCTCGGCCGCCATCGAGGCGTTGCGGGCGACCTCGGCCCCCCACCGCTCGGCGCCGGGCGCGGCGGCCATCGGCTGGCCGTCGGGCAGGCGGATGGCGAACTCCTCGATCTCGGCGCCCGAGGACAGCAGCACCGCCCGGTGCATGGCGTTCTCCAGTTCGCGCACGTTGCCGGGCCAGCGGTGTTCGACCAGCCGCCGGCGCGCGGTCTCGGCCAGCGGCCGTTCCGGCGCGCCGTTGGCGGCGGCGTACTTCTTCACGAAGTGGTCGGCCAGGGCCAGGATGTCGGCCGGCCGCTCGCGCAGCGGCGGCAGGCGCAGATTGACCACGTTCAGGCGGTAGAGCAGGTCCTCGCGGAAGGTCCCGTCGCGCACGGCCTGGGCCAGGTCGCGGTTCGAGGTGGCCAGGATGCGGATGTCGACCCGCACCGGCCGCGCGCCGCCGACGCGGTCGATCTCGCGTTCCTGGATGGCGCGCAGCAGCTTGGCCTGCAGGCGGGCGTCCATCTCGGAGATTTCGTCGAGCAGCAGGGTGCCGCCGTCGGCTTCCTCGAACTTGCCGATCCGCCGGGCCAGGGCGCCGGTGAAGGCGCCCTTCTCGTGGCCGAACAGCTCGCTTTCCAGCAGGTTCTCGGGGATGGCGGCGCAGTTGACGCTGATGAACGGCCGGGTCGCCCGCCGCGACTTGGCGTGCAGGTAGCGGGCCATGACTTCCTTGCCGACGCCGCTTTCGCCGGTGATCAGGATCGAGGCCTCCGACGCCGCCACCTGGTCGGCCAGGCCCATCACCGCCTGCATGGCCGGATCGCGCGTCACCAGCGGGCGGTCGTCGTCGCTGACGGCCGACAGCACGGCGGCGATCAGGTCGGCCTCCGGCGGCAGGGGGATGAATTCCTTGGCCCCCGCGCGGATGGCGTCGCCGGCCCGCTTGGGGTCGGCGCCGACGCCGCAGGCCACCACCGGCACCCGGATGCGCTCGGCCTCGTTGGCGGCGATCAGGCTGGCGATGTCCAGCTCGTAATCGACCATCAGCAGGTCCGCGCCCTGGCCCGCGCGCAGGGCGTGGGTCGCCGCCTCGCAGGTCTCGACATGGGCCACCTTGGCGCCCGCCTTCATCGCCATCTGCACGGCGCTGGAGAGCTGTCCGCTCAGTCGTCCGACGACCAGAAGCCGCATGGGTTAGTCTCCTCGTAAGCTCGCGCCCGTTACGCGGTCGCGTCGCCGTCCTTGACGATTTCGGTCATGGTCACGCCCAGGCGTTCGTCGACGATGACGACCTCGCCCCGCGCCACCAGGCGGTTGTTGACGTAGATGTCGATGGCCTCGCCGACCTTGCGGTCCAGCTCCAGCACGCTGCCCTGGCCGAGCTGGAGCAGCTGGGCCACCGACAGGGTGGCCCGGCCGAGCACGGCCGAGATGTTGACCGGCACGTCGAACACGGGCGCGAGGTCCGACGCGGTCTTGTCGTCGGCGTCGCCCAGGTCCGAGACCAGCGCCGTGCCGGGTTCGAACTCGTCGAGGGTGAGGGGGGTGTCCTCGGACATGGTCAGAAGGCCTCCGATGCGGGCAGCAGGGGTTCGGCGTGCAGGCCCTCGGCGGCGAGCGCCGTCGCCAGGGCCTCGCCGATGCGGGCGGCGGCGTCAGTGGGGTCGAAGGCGGCGCGGCCGTCGCCCCAATCGAGCACGAAGGCCGCCGGCGGCAGGGAAGGGTCGGCCTTGACGACGATCTGGCCGGGGAAGCCCGCCGCCTGGGCGGCCTGCTCCAGCGCCGCCTGCAGTCGTTCCTCCAGACCGGCCGGCGCGCGCACCAGCAGCCGGGGCGTGGCCTCGATCTCGCGGGACAGGCTCTGCAGCGCGGCGGCCGCCGGCGCGTCCGGGAACCGCTCCAGCGCCGCGTCGGCGATCTTGCGGGCGGCGGTCAGGGCCAGCTCGGCCGAGGCGACGCGGTGCTCGTGCGCCACGGCGGCCAGCGCGCCGAGGGCGGCGTGGGCCGCCTGGGCGGCGTCGCGGATGGCGGCGGCGGCCTCGGCCTCGGCCAGGGCGGTCACCGAGCGTTCGCCGTCGCGATAGGCCTGCTGGCGGATCTGCTCGACCTCTTCGGGCGTGAAGGCCCGCTTGGGCCGGGGCGGGGCGTAGGCCACGCCGCCGCCGCCGTCGAACACGGTGTCGAAGTCGAACTTGCGCGGGGGGATGTCGGTCATCTGTGCGGCTCCCCGGTCTTCAATAGATCAGCTCGTCGTCGCCGCCGGCGCCGGCCAGGACGATCTCGCCCTTGGCGGCGAGGTCCTTGGCGATCTGCACCACGGCCATCTGGGCCTGGTCGACGTCGCGCAGACGGACCGGACCCATGGTCTCCATGTCCTCGCGCATGATCTTGGCGGCGCGCTCGGACATGTTCGAGAAGAACAGCTCGCGCAGGGCGTCCGAGGCGCCCTTGAGCGCCAGGGCCAGCTGGTCCTTGTCGACGGCGCGCAGCAGGGTCTGCATGCCGCCGGGGTCGAGCTTGCCGAGGTCCTCGAACACGAACATCAGCGCGCGGATGCGCTCGGCGGACTCGCGGTTGCGCTCCTCCAGGGCCCCGATGAAGCGGCTCTCGGTCTGGCGGTCGAAGTTGTTGAAGATCTCGGCCATCAGCTCGTGGCTGTCGCGCTTGGAGGTGCGGGCCAGGTTCGACATGAACTCGGTGCGCAGGGTCTGCTCGATCTTGTCGAGGATGTCGCGCTGCACCGGCTCCATGCGCAGCATGCGCGCGACGCATTCGAGGGCGAACTCCTCGGGCAGGGCGGCCAGCACGCGGGCGGCGTGGTCGGACTTGATCTTGGACAGCACCACCGCGACCGTCTGCGGATATTCGTTCTTCAGATAGTTGGCGAGCACGGCCTCGTTCACGTTGCCGAGCTTGTCCCACATGGTGCGCCCGGCCGGGCCGCGGATCTCCTCCATCAGGGAGTCGACCTTGTCCTGCGGCAGGAACGCCGCCAGCAGGCGCTGGGTCTGTTCGTAGGAGCCCATGATCGCGCCGGTGGCCGACATGCCGGAGACGAACTCGACCAGCAGCTCCTCGACGGCGGCGGCCGACACCGTGCCCAGGCCGGCCATGGCCTGGGAGATCTCCTTGATCTCCTCGTCGTCCAGCGCCTCCCACAGCACGGTCTGCTCCTCGCCCAGGGCGAGGAGGACGACGGCGGCCTTTTCCGGTCCGCTCAGCCGGCTGGGATCGACGATGGCTTTCTTGGCGCGGGCGGTCATGCGGACTCGTGCAGCCAGCTACGCAGGATGGAGACGGACTCTTCGGGGTGGCGCTCGACGAACTCGGCCACCTGCCGGACGGACGACGCCTTAACCTGACCCTCGATGCGGGCGATGTCGATGCGGTGTTCCTCGCCCTCGGGCGAGGGCAGGGCCAGGGGCTGGCCGGTCTGGGGATCATACGCGATCTGGCCGCCCTGCGCGCCCGCCTGCGGGACGGCGGCGGCGTGCAGCGTGGTGGTCTGGGCGCCGCCAGGGCCGGCCAGGGCCAGCCGCCCGCCCGCGCCGCCGCCGGCCGAGCTCAGCAGCGGCCGCGCCACGAAGAAGATGATCAGGCCGGCGACCACGGCCAGCACGGCCAGTTCGGCGGCGCGCATGATGTCGTTCTTGTCGAAGCCGGCCAGGGGCGAGTTGGCGATCACCCCGCCCTCGGCCGCCTCGTCGCGGGTGAAGCGGACGTTGACCACGCTGATCTGGTCGCCGCGGTTGGCGTCGATGCCCACCGCCGAGCGGACCAGTTGCTCGATCTGCTGCATCTCCTGGGCCGTGCGGGGGGTGTAGGGGCCGGGCTTGCCGCCCTTGCCGGCCGCCGTGACGCCGTCGACGGCGACGGCGACGGTCAGGCGCTTGACCGCCCCGGGCTCGGCGATGGTGGTCGTGGTCTTCTTGGAGATCTCGTAATTGGTGGTCTCCTCGGTCTTGCCGCTGTCCGAGGAGGTCGAGCCGGGAGGAGAGCCCGCCGCGCCGCCGGGGATGTTGTTGGCGGCGCTGACCTGGCCGTTCTGGTCGGCCTGGTTCTCCTTGGCCTTCTCCTCGGTTGTCTGGGTCGAGCGCACCACCTGGCCGTCCGGGTCGAACTTCTCCTCCTGGGTGGTGGTGCGGGCCAGGTCGAGGTCGGCGGTGACCTGCACGCGGGCCTTGCCCGGGCCGACGACGCCCTCGACCAGCTCCTTGATCTTCTTGCGGATGGCTTCCTCGGCCTGGCCGCGGCGCTCCTCGGCCACCTTGCCGGCGAAGCTGTCGTCGCCGCCGCCGGCCAGGGTCTTGCCGCGCTGGTCGATGACGGTGACGCGGTCGGGCTTGAGGTTGGGCACGGCGGCGGCGACCAGGTTCTGCACCGCGCGCACCTGGTCGGCCGACGGCTCGCGGCCGGCGAAGCCGATGGTCACCGAGGCCGACGGCGGCTCGGCCTCGTCCTCGAACAGCTGCCGGCGCGGCAGCACCAGCGAGACGCGGGTGAAGGTGACGCCGTCCAGCGAACGGATGGTGCGCGCCAGCTCGCCTTCCAGGGCGCGCTGCTGGTTCAGCTTCTGGACGAAATCGGTCTGACCCAGGGCGCTGGCGTTGTCGAACAGCTCGTAGCCGAGCGACCCCGAGGTCACCAGGCCCTTGCCCGACACCAGCAGGCGGGTGGAGGCCACCTTGTCGCGGTCGACCATGATGGTCGAGCCGTCACCCTTGACCTCGTACTTGACCCCGGCCTGGTCCAGCGCCTGGGTGACCGAGGCGGCTTCCTTGAGGTCGAGGTTCGAGTAGAGCAGCGCCTTGGGCTGGTGC
>Ga0209243_100027_pt1 | contig 133113 bp, 108 predicted proteins | sample UppTromiDAQMD024_FD_185836 | JGI IMG/M metagenome (GOLD analysis project Ga0209243, IMG submission 185836) | Upper troposphere microbial communities from Maryland, USA - DAQMD-024 (SPAdes) (version 2) | ecosystem: Environmental > Air > Outdoor Air > Unclassified | place: USA: Maryland, Virginia...
GGTAGACGTCGTCGTGGCGGGCGTCGAGGTCGGCGGCCGCGCCGGCCTCGTCGATCCGGTCGGCGGCGGCCTCCGCGGCCTCGGCGGGGCGGGCGCCCTCGGCGTCGGGTTCATGGTCGCGTTCGTCGCGTTGGAGCAGGGGATTGCGCTCGAGCTCGGCCTCGACATAGGCCTCCAGCTCGAGGTTCGACAGCTGCAGAAGCTTGATCGCCTGCTGCAGCTGCGGCGTGATGACAAGGCCCTGGCCCTGCCGGAGCTCTAATCGCGGACTGAGCGCCAATGCGCACCCCTGGCCTGAAACTTGCTTGTCAGCCTAAGGCCGTCAATGCCACCGAATGGTTAACGGGCGCTCAGGAATCCCCGGCGGCGGTTCGGGACGGGGCGCGGCGGGCCGTCCTGCGTTGAACGACCCCGTCCGACCGACTAGGTGATGGGGATGAGCGTCGCCTTCACCAAGGAACAGGACAGCGAAGCGGCCGCCGCCGACCTGCCGGACCGGCCGATATCGCCGCACCCCAATCTCGTCACGCCGAACGGGCTGGCGGCGCTGGACGCCGCCCTGGCCGAGGCGCGGGCGGCCTACGCCGCGGCGCAGGCCGGCGACGTGCAGGCCGACCGCACGGCGATGGCGCGGGCGACGCGGGACCTTCGCTATTACGCGGCCCGGCGGGCCAGCGCGCAGCGGGTCGAGCTGGATGAGAGCGTCCAGGCGGTGCAGTTCGGCGGAACGGTCACCTTCGACCGCGAGGACGGGCGGCGGCAGACCTTCCGCATCGTCGGCGAGGACGAGGCCGATCCGGCCAAGGGCGCGGTGTCCTACGTCTCGCCCCTGGCCCAGGCCCTGCTGGGCAAGGCCGTCGGCGATGTCGCCGCTCTGGCCGGGCGGGAGATCGAGGTCGTGGCCGTCGGGGTCTAGCTGAAGCGGTCGCCCAGATAGACGCGGCGCACTTCCGGGTCGGCGAGGATCTCGTCGGGGCGGCCCTCGAACAGCACCTCGCCCGCGTGGATGATCGAGGCGCGGTCGATGATGTCGAGGGTCTCGCGGACGTTGTGGTCGGTGATCAGGATGCCGATGCCCCGCCCCTTGAGATAGGCCACCACCTCGCGGATGTCGTTGATGGCGAGGGGGTCGATGCCGGCGAAGGGCTCGTCCAGCAGCATGAACGACGGTTCGCTGGCCAGGGCGCGGGCGATCTCGACGCGCCGCCGCTCGCCGCCGGACAGCGACACGGCGGGCGCCTTGCGCAGGTGCTCGATGCGCAGTTCCTCAAGCAGTTCGGTGACGGTGGCCCGGGCCTTGCGGCGGTCGCGCTCGCGCATCTCGACCACAGCCATGACGTTCTGCTCGACGGTCATGCCGCGGAAGATCGAGGCCTCCTGCGGCAGGTAGCCGACGCCCATGCGGGCGCGCTGGTACATCGGCTGGGCGGTGATGTTCTCGCCGTCCAGGTAGATCGCGCCGTAATCGACGGGGATCAGGCCGGTGACCATGTAGAAGCAGGTGGTCTTGCCCGCGCCGTTCGGCCCCAGCAGGCCGGCGACCTCGCCGCGCTCCAGGCGCAGGCTGACATTGTTGACGACGGCCCGCCCGCGGAACGACTTGCCGATGGATTCGACCACCAGGCCGGCGCCGACGTCGGCCTGCGTCCCGAAATTCATGAACTGCAACGTCAGGTCTCCGACGCGACGGAAAAGAACAGGGCGGCCCGGCGCGGCGCGCCGGCGCCCGCGAGGATCATTGCGGCTTGCTCGCCGGCTTGTCGGTCGGCTTGGCGGCGGGCTTGCCCGAGGCGTTGTCGTCCTTGGGGTAGAAGACGCCGCTCACCCGGTTGGGCTTGCCCCGGCCCTTGGCCGCGGCGTCCATGGTGCCGCTGCCGTCCTTGACGTGGATGACCATGCGGTCGCCCTTGACCACGTTCTGGTCCTGCACGGCGACGACGCCGCCGGTCATGACGATCTGGTCGTTGTCGGCGGTGTAGACGGCGTGGTCGCCGCGCACCCGGCGTTCGGGCGTGACGTAATAGACGTCGCCGTCGGCCTCCATGCGGTCGAGGTCGCCGCACTGCTGCTGGCCCGGCTGGCCGTTCGGGCCCGGCTTGGTCGGCGGACCCTTCTTGAAATAGACCTTGAGCACGGCCGAGCGCAGGCGGCTCTGGTCCTGCACCGCCTCGACCGCGCCGCGCCAAATGTTCAGGCACTGGCTCTGGGCCGCCTCGGTCTCGTCGCCGGTGACATGCACGGGGGACTTGCTCGAAGGCTGGAGCTGCGCCCAGGCGGTCTCGCCCAGCAGGCTGGTCGCGCTCAACAGTCCTGCAAGGGTCAAGGTGGCGGCTACGCGCTTCATTCGCTCGGGGTCCTTCGGCACGGCGCGGTCTCGCGCGCCAAGTCCTTCTTAGTCTCGTTTGATAACGCCGTGAACATTGCCGCGAAAGATGATGCGGTCGCCCTTGTCGTACACGGTGTAGGTGTCGCCCTGGATCTGGCCGCGCGGGCCGTCGCCGGCGATCGGCGCGTCGCCGGTGATGATGCCGGTGTTGGTGTCGACGGTGGCCTTCTCGGTCTTGAAGGTGGTGCCGTCGGCGTGGACGAACACGACGTTGGTGTCCAGGTGCATGATCTTGTCGTCCTCACGGTAGATGCCGTGATCGGCGGTGATCCTGGTCTGGTTCGGGGCGTTTATGTTCATGTTCATGGTCGGGTGGTCGAGCGCGATCCGTTGCAGGTCGTGCTCGTCGCGCACCGCCGCGCGGGCCCCCATCACATAGGGCTGGCCGCTGGTGTTGCGGCCGTAGAACAGCGGCGTCAGCATGCGCAGCGCCACCGGACCGCTGGGGGCCTCGACCGGCCGGCCGACGGTGGACTTGTACAGCACCCAGCCCCCCAGCGCCGCCAGGATGGCCAGGATCACCACCGGCAGCAGCACCCGGAAGACGTGGATCATCGTCGAGCGGGCCCGCCAGCGGGCCATGCCGCGGCGTCGACGCGCGGCGTCGGGGGGCAGGGCTTGAGCGGATGGGGCGGCGGTCATGGGACCGGACCTCAGGAATGAGCGAAGATGTCGACGTCCTCCCAGCCCGCCAGGTCGAGCTTGGCGCGCCAGGGCAGGAAGTCGAAGCAGGCCTGGGCCAGGTCCGTGCGGCCCTCGCGGGCCAGCATGGCGTCGAGCCTGGCCTTGAGGGCGTGCAGGTTCAGCACGTCCGAGGCGGCGTAGGTCAATTGTTCGGGGCTGAGCGCGGCCTGGCCCCAGTCCGAACTCTGCTGGGCCTTGGACATGTCGACGCCGAGCAACTCCTTGGTCACGTCCTTGAGGCCGTGGCGGTCGGTGTAGGTGCGCGCCAGCTTCGAGGCGATCTTGGTGCAGTAGACCGGCGCGGTGGTCACGCCCAGGTGCAGGGCGAACATGGCGATGTCGAAGCGGCCGAAGTGGAAGATCTTCAGCACCTTCGGATCGGTCAGCAGGCGCTTGAGGTTCGGGGCGTCGTAGGCCGGCCGGTCGAGCTGGACCACGTGGGCGTCGCCGTCGCCGCTCGACAACTGGACCACGCACAGCGGGTCGCGGCCCAGGCGCAGGCCCATGGTCTCGGAATCGATCGCCACGGTCGGGCCCAGGTCCAGACCGTCGGGAAGGTCGCCTTTGTGCAGGTGGATCGCCAAACGAGGCTCCAGAGTTAGCGGCGGCCGCCCATGCTGTCACCGATTCCGGCCTTCCGCCATCGCGGTTTCGGCCTGTCGTCGAAGGAGGGCGGCGACCAGGGAAGGACCGGGTCCATCCTGGCGACCAATTGATTTCGTTGAGGCTTTTCGGCCTGGCGTGTGTCTTGCGCAGTCCCCGGAGGTGCTCTCAGGGGGCTGCGTCGGGCGCTTATTTAGTCGCTCTGCTCTGGGGCGACAACAGGGCGGCGGCCGTAGCCGGTTCGGCGAGGCGAGCCTGCTGCGCCGCAGCCACACCGTCTTGATGGCTCGCGGGTTTTGGGGCTCCTTGCCCGGGCGGCGCCAGATCGGGCGACCAGCCCGGCCGCGGGGGTTCCGACGGGGCCGGAAGAGAAGGCATGGAGGCCTGCATTGAAGAAGAGCGCAGCGTCCGGAGACGAGGCCCCGTCCCGGCTGATCGACGCCAGGATCGCCGAGCTGGGCGACTGGCGGGGCGAGGCGCTCGCCCATGTCCGCGCCTTGATCGCCCAGGCGGTCCCGGACGTGGTCGAGGAGTGGAAGTGGAGCGTGCCGGTGTGGTCCCGCGACGGGCTGATCTGCACCGGCGAGGCCTACAAGAGCGCCGTGAAGCTGACCTTCCCCAAGGGGGCGGCGCTGGAGGACCCGTCGGGCCTGTTCAACGCCAGCCTGGAAGGCGGCGTGAGGCGGGCCATCGACATCCGCCAGGGCGACAGGATGGACGAGGCGGCGTTCATCGCCCTCATCCGCGCCGCCGCCGCGCTCAACGAAGCGAAGACGCGATGAAGAGAAGACGCGATAGGCGGGACGGCGAGCGTCCGACCGCGAGCGGGCCCGAAGGCGGCCCCGGCCCGGTGCGACGTTCTTAAGGTCGATGAGAAGCCGCAAGGCCTCGCGAGGCCCGCAATTGCACCACCTTGGTAAGGGGTGGTGCCCAGGAGAGGACTCGAACCTCCACGGCCGTTAAGCCACTGGCACCTGAAGCCAGCGCGTCTACCAATTCCGCCACCTGGGCCCAATCCGTCTTGCCGGATCGGCGAGGCGCGCTGATTAGGGCGCCGCTTCCCGGCAGTCAACAAGGATGTGACGACTTTCCGCCGATTGCGAAGACGGGCGTGGTCGTCTATCCCCCTGGCCTGTTCGCCAGGGCCTTGCCGGCGCGATGGAAACGCCTTCCTCCGCCGGCCCGATCCCGACCCTGGCCTGAGACTGCGAGGACGCCATGCAAGGGCTGGTTACGGTTTTCGGCGGATCCGGCTTCATCGGAAGCCAGGTTGTCCGCGCTCTGGCCAAGCAGGGGCTGCGCATCCGCGTCGCCGTCCGCCAGCCCGGCCGGGGCTACAAGCTGCGCATGCTCGGCGACGTCGGCCAGATCGAGGTGGTCCAGGCCAACATCCGCGTTCCGGGCTCCATCCGCCGCGCGCTGGAAGGGGCCGAGGCGGTGGTCAACCTTGTCGGCGTGCTGCACGAGGCCGGCCGCCAGAAGTTCCAGAGCGTCCACGTCATGGGCGCGCGCAACATCGCCGAGGCGGCGGCCGAGCGCGGGATCGCCCGCTTCGTCCAGGTCTCGGCCCTGGGGGCGGACGCCGAGTCCGCCTCGAAATACGCCCGCACCAAGGCCGCCGCCGAATCGGTGGTGCGCGCCCTCGTGCCCACGGCGACGATGGTCCGTCCCTCGGTGGTGTTCGGCCAGGGCGACGGCTTCTTCAACCGCTTCGCCGCGATGGCGGCGATGGCGCCGGCGCTGCCGCTGATCGGCGGGGGCGAGACGCGCTTCCAGCCGGTGTTCGTCGGCGACGTGGCGGCGGCGGTGGCCCGCTGCGTGGTCGACCCGCAGACCGCCGGCCGGGTCTATGAGCTCGGCGGCCCGGCGGTCTACAGCTTCCGCGAAATCCTCGAACTGGTGCTCAAGGAGACCCATCGCGACCGCGTGCTGCTGCCGCTGCCGTTCCCGGCGGCGAGCCTCCTCGGATCGGTGGTCGAACTGGCCGGCGTGCTGATCGCGCCGCCCCTGACCGCCGACCAGGTCGAGCTGCTCAAGACCGACAACGTCGTCTCGGCCGGCGCGGCCGGGCTGGCCGAGTTGGGCGTGCAGGCGACCGCCGTCGAGCCGATCCTGCCGACCTATCTCTATCGTTACCGCAAGGGCGGCCAGTTCGCCGAGGCCATCGCCGCCGAAGCCTGAGCGGCCTTCGCCAAGCTGGAAATGCAAGAGCCCGCCGGAAGCGATCCCAGCGGGCTTTTTTCATGTCGACCGCGGCCGTATGCGCTGGCGCTAGCGCCCGGTCAGGGCCAGGGCGATCAGGCCGCCGGCGCCGATGACGATGCGCCACCAGGCGAACGGGGCGAAGCCGCGCTTGGCGACGAAGTCGAGCAGGGCCCGCACCACCACCAGCCCTGACAGGAACGCCACCACGAAGCCGACGGCGATCAGCCCGCCGTGGTGCAGGTCGAGGTTGTGGCGGTTCTTGAACAGGTCGTAGGCGAAGGCGCCGGCCATGGTCGGCATGGCCAGGAAGAAGCTGAACTCCGCCGCCGAGCGCTTGTCGGCCTTGAGCAGCAGCGCCCCGACGATGGTCGCGCCCGAGCGCGACACGCCGGGGATCATCGCCAGGCACTGGAAGAAGCCGATGCCCAGCGAGGTCAGCAGCGGATAGCGCATGGCGTCGTCGTGCGTGGGCTTGGGCGGCCAGCGGTCGAGCGCCAGCAGGACCAGGCCGCCGAGGATCAGCGACCAGCAGATCAGCTTGGGGCTTTCGAAGAACACGCCCTTGATGATGTCGTGCAGGGCGACGCCCAGGACCACGGCGGGCAGGAAGGCGACCAGCACGCTCAGCACGAAATGCCGGGCGCGCGGATCGTGGCCCAGGCGGGTCGCCACCAGCCACAGCCTTTGGAAATAGAGCAGCACCACGGCCAGGATGGCCCCGAGCTGGATCAGCACGATGAAGGTGTCCCAGCCGGCGTCGGTGAGGCCGAGGGCGTCCTTGGCCAGGATCAGGTGGCCGGTCGAGGAGACCGGGATGAACTCCGTCAGGCCCTCGATCAGGCCCAGGATCACCGCAATCAGCCAGTCGTTCATCTGTGCTCTCCACGCCGCCTCGCCCGAGTGCGCCCGTTACGGTAAATGAGAAGTTTATCCATAAAGTAGACCATATCCCCGCGTGGTTCGCCCGGCCCAGGGCGGCTTCACGCGGATTTGCCTGAAAAGTGGTCTAATAATGGGACTAAAGGGTTTTCATTGCCAAACGGCCTCCATAATAGCCCGTCGCCGCAAAGAATTTCCCTCAAGTCGTCGAAGGAAGGCCCCGGCCATGGCCGAGCGCATGTTGAAGTTCACCACCGTCGACCGCGCCACGCCGCAGAAGCGTGAGGCGGAGACGCGCAATCGCGACTTCCACGAGATCTACGCCGACTACATCGACGCCAAGGCGGCCGAACAGGCCTCGCGCTGCTCGCAATGCGGCGTGCCGTTCTGTCAGACCCACTGTCCGCTGCACAACAACATCCCCGACTGGCTGCGGCTGACCGCCGCCGGCCGGCTGCAGGAAGCCTACGACATCTCGCAGGCGACCAACTCCATGCCCGAGATCTGCGGCCGCATCTGCCCGCAGGACCGCCTGTGCGAGGGGTCCTGCGTCATCGAGCAGTCGGGCCACGGCACCGTGACCATCGGCGCGGTCGAACGCTACCTGACCGACCGGGCCTGGGAGGAGGGCTGGGTGCAGCCCCTGCGCGCCGGCGCCGAGCGCCCGCAATCCGTGGGGATCGTCGGCGCCGGCCCCGCCGGCCTGGCCGCCGCCGAGCGGCTGCGCGAGCGCGGCTATCAGGTCACCGTCTACGACCGCCACGACCGCGCCGGCGGCCTGCTGATCTACGGCATTCCCGGCTTCAAGCTGGAGAAGGACGTGGTCGAGCGCCGCACCGCGCGCCTGGCCGAGGGCGGCGTGCAGTTCCGCCTGGGCTTCGAGGTCGGCCGCGACGCCGGGCTCGCCGACCTGCGGGCCCGGCACGACGCCGTGCTGATCGCCACGGGGGTTTACAAGGCCCGCGACCTGTCCGCGCCCGGCGTCGGCTCCGCCGGCGTGGTGGCCGCGCTCGACTATCTTATCGCCTCCAACCGGGCCGGCCTCGGCGACGGGGCCGCCGACCCGGCGCTCTACGCCGAAGGCAAGGACGTGGTGGTGGTCGGCGGCGGCGACACCGCCATGGACTGCGTGCGCACCGCCGTCCGCCAGGGCGCGCGCTCGGTCACCTGCCTCTATCGCCGCGACAAGGCCAACATGCCCGGCTCGATGCGCGAGGTCGCCAACGCCGAGGAGGAGGGCGTGGTGTTCGAATGGCTGGCCGCGCCGCGCGCGGTGCTGGGCGACGCCGCAGGCGTCACCGGCGTGCGCGCCGTCCGCATGCGCCTGGGCCCGCCCGACAGCTCCGGCCGCCAGACCCCGGAGGAGATCGAGGGCGGCGATTTCGACCTGCCGGCCCAACTGGTCGTCAAGGCCCTGGGTTTCGATCCGGAGGACCTGCCGACCCTGTTCGGGGCCGAAGACCTGAAGGTCTCGCGCTGGGGCACGGTGCGGGCCGACTTCAAGACCCAGATGACCTCGCTCGACGGGGTGTTCGCCGCCGGCGACATCGTCCGCGGCGCCTCGCTGGTGGTCTGGGCCATCCGCGACGGCCGCGACGCCGCCGACGCCATCGACCGCCACATCCAGGCGCGGGCGACCCTGGCGGAGGCCGCCGAATGAGCGCGCCCGCCCACGCCCTGACCGCGATCCTGCCGTGCAACGACCTCGACGCCAGCGAGGCCTTCTACGGCCGCCTGGGCTTTGTCCGGCCGCAGGCCGAAAAGGGCGCGGACGACGACTACCGCATGCTGGCCGACGGCCGCGGGGCGGGCCTGCACCTGACCCGCGCGGTCGAGGGCTGGCTGGTCCCGGGCCGCAACCCCTTCGGCCTCTATCTCTATGTCGAGGACGTCGACGGCCTGGCCGCCCGCTTCGTCGGTGAGACCCTCGAACCGGCCGGCCCCGAGGCCAAGCCCTGGGGCATGTACGAATTCTCGCTCTCCGATCCCGATGAGACGCTGGTCCGCGTGGGCTGGCCGACCCGACTGAGGTCCTGATCATGACCGACCGCACCCCGAGCGCGACCGCGCGTCCCGAAAGCTTGAGCGCGACCGCGCGCTACCACGCCGACCGTCAACGCCTGATCGAGGCCAATGGCGGCTATGACATCACCGCCCAGCACGACGCCTGCGGCGTCGGCCTGGTCTGCGCCATCGACGGCGCCCCCCGCCGCGAAGTGGTCGAATTGGCGATCAAGGCGCTGAAGGCGGTCTGGCACCGCGGCGCGGTCGACGCCGACGGCAAGACCGGCGACGGGGCCGGCATCCTGGTCTCGGTGCCGCAGGACTTCTTCGCCGACCAGGTCCGGCGCACCGGCCACGAACTGCGCCCCGGCCCGGTCGCCGTCGGCCAGATCTTCCTGCCGCGCACCGACCTGGGCGCCCAGGAAATGGCCCGGACCATCGTCGAAAGCGAGGTGCTGCGCTTCGGCTTCTATATCTATGGCTGGCGCCAGGTGCCGGTCGACACCTCGGTGATCGGCGAGAAGGCTAACGCCGCCCGGCCCGAGATCGAGCAGATCATGCTGGCCCCGCCGGCCGGCCTCGACGGCGAGGCGCTGGAGCGGGCCCTGTTCCTGTGCCGCAAGCGCATCGAAAAGCGCGTCGCCCAGGCCAATCTGGCCGGCGGCTTCTATGTCTGCTCGCTGTCGGCGCGCTCGCTGATCTACAAGGGCATGTTCCTCGCCGAGCATATCGACGAGTTCTATCCCGACCTGCGCGACGCCCGTTTCGCGGCGGCGGTGGCGATCTTCCACCAGCGTTACTCGACCAACACCTTCCCCGAATGGCGGCTGGCCCAGCCGTTCCGGATGCTGGCCCACAACGGCGAGATCAACACGCTGAAGGGCAACGTCAACTGGATGAAGAGCCACGAGATCAAGATGGCGGCCGACGCCTTCGGCGATTTCGGGGACGACGTGAAGCCGGTGATCCAGCCGGGTGGCTCGGACTCGGCCGCGCTCGACAACACCTTCGAGGTGCTGGTCCGCGCCGGCCGCGACGCGCCGATGGCCAAGACCCTGCTGATGCCCGAGGCCTGGAACGGCAAGAGCGAGATGAAGGCCTCGCACAAGGCGCTCTATTCCTACTCCAACGCCGTGATGGAGCCGTGGGACGGCCCGGCGGCGGTGTGCGCCACCGACGGCCGCTGGGTGGTGGCCGGCAAGGACCGCAACGGCCTGCGCCCGCTGCGCGTGGCCTATACCGACGACGGCCTGGTGATCATGGGCTCGGAGGCCGGCATGTGCGGCGTCGCCGACGAGCGCATCACCGCCAAGACCCACATCTCCGCCGGCCGGATGATCGCCGTCGACCTGGTCGAGGGCCGCCTCTACGGCGAGGAGGAGATCATCGACGAACTGGCCGACCGCCATCCCTATACGGACTGGCTCGGCAACATGGTCGACCTGGAGGCCGAGATCGGGCCGGGGCCCGAGCCGCGCCGTTTCGGCCGCGAGGAGCTGATCCGCCGCCAGGTGGCCGCCGGCATGAGCCTGGAGGACCTGGAGCTGGTGCTCGCGCCGATGGTCGAGGACGGCAAGGAGGCCATCGGCTCGATGGGCGACGACGCGCCGCTGGCGGTGCTGTCGGAAAAGTACCGGCCGCTCAGCCACTTCTTCCGTCAGAACTTCAGCCAGGTGACCAACCCGCCGATCGACCCCTTGCGGGAGACCGGCGTCATGAGCCTGAAGACCCGGTTCAAGAACCTCGGCAACATCCTGGCCCAGGACGAGGCCCAGACCGATGTCTACGTGCTGGAAAGCCCGGTGCTGACCACCGGGATGTACGAGCGCATCCAGGGCTATATCGGCGCCAAGAACCTGGCGGTCATCGACTGCACCATGCCGATCCCGGCGCCGGAGGCCCGCCCCGGCGACGCCCTGCGCGCCAATCTCGACCGCATCCGCGCCGAGGCCGAGGACGCCGTGCTGCGCGGCTGCGCCACCATCGTCCTCACCGACGAAGGCTCGGGCCCCGACCGCGTCGGCCTGCCGATGATCCTCGCCACCGGCGGGGTGCACAGCTGGCTGGTGCAGAAGGGCCTGCGTTCGTACATCTCGATCATCGTCCGTTCGGCCGAATGTCTGGATACGCACTATTTCGCGGTGCTGGTCGGCGTCGGGGCGACGGCGGTCAACGCCTATCTGGCCCAGGAGGGTTTCCAGGACCGTCTGGAGCGCGGCCTGTGCGGCGACCTGACCCTCCGCGACGTGTGCATCAACTTCAAGACCGCCGTCGAGGGCGGCCTTTTGAAGATCATCTCCAAGATGGGCATCAGCGTCATCTCGTCCTATCGCGGCGGCCATAACTTCGAGGCGCTCGGCCTGTCGCGCGCCCTGGTCGCCGAGTTCTTCCCCGGCATGCCCTCGCGCATCTCGGGCATCGGCCTGGCCGGCCTGGAGAAGAAGGCGGTCGAGGTCCACCGCAAGGCCTGGGACGCGGCGGCGATCAGCCTGCCGGTGGGCGGCTTCTACAAGGCGCGCCGTTCGGGCGAGGCCCACGCCTTCGAGGCGCGGCTGATCCACACGCTGCAGCACGCCTGCGACAGCGGCGACTACGCCGTCTACAAGCGCTGGTCCGAGGGCATGCGCGGCCAGGGGCCGATCCAGATCCGCGACCTGCTCGACTGGAGCCCGGCCCACGGCGAGGTGCCGCTGGACGACGTCGAGAGCGTCAATGAGATCCGCAAGCGCTTCGTCACCCCAGGCATGAGCCTGGGGGCGCTGGGGCCGGAAGCGCACGGGGTGCTCAACATCGCCATGAACCGCATCGGGGCCAAGTCGGTCTCGGGCGAAGGCGGCGAGGACTCGGCGCGCTACAAGCCGCTGCCCAACGGCGACAACCCCAACTCGGCCATCAAGCAGGTGGCCTCGGGCCGGTTCGGCGTCACCGCCGAATATCTGAACCAGTGCCGCGAGCTGGAGATCAAGGTCGCCCAGGGCGCCAAGCCCGGCGAGGGCGGCCAGCTGCCCGGCTTCAAGGTCACCGAGATGATCGCCCGGCTGCGCCACGCCACCCCCGGCGTGATGCTGATCAGCCCGCCGCCGCACCACGACATCTATTCGATCGAGGACCTGGCCCAGCTCATCTACGACCTCAAGCAGATCAATCCCGACGCGCGGGTGACGGTGAAGCTGGTGTCGATGACCGGCATCGGCGCCATCGCCGCGGGCGTGGCCAAGGCCAAGGCGGACGTCATTCTGATCTCGGGCCATGTCGGCGGCACGGGCGCCTCGCCGCAGACCTCGATCAAGTACGCCGGCGGTCCCTGGGAGATGGGCCTGTCGGAAGCCAACCAGGTGCTGACGCTCAACAACCTGCGCCATTTCGTTCGCTTACGGACGGACGGGGGCATCCGCACCGGCCGCGACGTGGTGATCGCCGCCATGCTGGGCGCCGAGGAGTTCGGCATCGGCACGGCCAGCCTGATCGCCATGGGCTGCATCATGGTCCGCCAGTGCCATTCCAACACCTGCCCGGTGGGGGTCTGCACCCAGGACGAGGCCCTGCGGGCCAAGTTCACCGGCTCGCCGGAGAAGGTCATCAACCTGTTCAGCTTCATCGCCGAAGAGGTGCGCGAGATCCTGGCTTCGCTGGGCTTCAGGCGGCTGCAGGACATCGTCGGCCGCACCGACCTGCTGGCCCAGGTCAGCCGGGGCGCCGAACACCTCGACGACCTCGACCTCAACCCGCTGCTGGTCAAGGCCGACCCGGGGGCGAACGCGCCCTACTGCACGATCGAGGGCCGCAACGAGGTGCCCGACACCCTCGACGCCCAGATCGTCCGCGACGCCGCGCCCCTGCTCGAGCGCGGCGAGAAGATGCAGCTGACCTACACCGTGCGGAACACCGCTCGGGCCATCGGCTCGCGCATCTCCAGCCACATCGTGCGCAAGTACAATCTGCGCGGCCTGCCGTCGGGCCACCTGACCGTGCAGCTCAATGGCTCGGCCGGCCAGAGCCTGGGCGCCTTCGCCGTGCAGGGCCTGCGCATCGAGCTGACCGGCGAGGCCAACGACTATGTCGGCAAGGGGCTGTCGGGGGCGACCATAGCCGTCCGGCCGGCGCCTTATCTGGCGATGTCGCAGGCCAACGCCATCCTCGGCAACACCTGCCTCTACGGGGCGACGTCGGGCCGGCTGTTCGCCGCCGGCCAGGCGGCCGAGCGTTTCGCCGTGCGCAACTCGGGCGCGGTGACGGTGGTCGAGGGCTGCGGCGCCAACGGCTGCGAATACATGACCGGCGGCATGGCGGTGATCCTGGGCCCCACCGGCGACAACTTCGCCGCCGGCATGACCGGCGGCATGGCCTTCGTGCTCGACATGCACGGCCGGTTCGAGACCCGGGTCAACCGCGACAGCGTCCTGGTCGACCGGCTGCGCTCGCCCTACTGGGAGGGCATGCTCCGTTCACTGATCGGCGAGCACGCCCGCGAGACCGGCTCGTCGTTCGCCGCCGACCTGCTGCGCGACTGGGACCGGACGCGGGCGTTCTTCTGGCAGGTGTGCCCCAAGGAGATGGTCGGTCGGCTCAGCCACCCGCTGGCGGTCGAGGGCCCGGTTCCCGAACGCGCCTGACGGCGGCGAGGGGGCGCCGGTCGTCGCGCCGGCGCCCCCTCGCGCTGAAATTGTCCTTTTGAGCCATTTTTCGCGTCTGGCGACGGCTGCATTTATTCGCGGTTAAGTCATGGCCAGCAAGTTTCGCCAACCGGTGGAGTAATGCGGTTGGTTCAGAGTGACGCTTCAATGTCGTGGACGAATATCGTCCGCTTTCGCCGACGTGACGCGCTAATTATTGTTCCATTGACCATCGTCGCCGCGTTCGGCGCAGGGATCTGGCTTAGCCCTTCCTATGCGATTGCCTGGTTGGTCCTGGCCCTGGCCCTGATCGGCGTCAGCCAGTGCCTCTGCTGGGCCATAGAGGCGTTCAAGCTGACCGGTCGGGGGGGCGAACGGGCGCTGGCCCTGTTCAGCTTCGCCTATACCGGTCTCTACTGCCTGCTGCCCCTGGCCCTGGTGGTCCGTGGGGATCGGACCGCCATGCTCGGCGGCATGGCGATGTTCGGCTGCGTGGCCATCAGCTGCACGGGCGAGTTCGTCATATCGCGTCTGATCGGCGGCGCCTGCCTGGCGGCGACCTTCGCGGCGACGGCCGTCGCCGCCGTGCTGGCCCTGGCCGGCTCGCCTCTTCCCCATGCCCTCCTGGCGGTCCTCGCCGTCGCCGCCTTCTTCGCCTATGTCGCCCACTACGGGGCGGCGCGCGTCAGCAGCGACCGGCGCATGCGCGAGGCGCTGGGCGAGGCCGCCCGCAAGGAGGCGCAGGCCGAGGCCGCCCAGGCCGCCAAGAGCATCTTCCTGGCGACCATGACCCATGAGATCCGCACCCCGCTCAACGGCGTGTTCGGCATGACCCAGGCCATGGAGGCGGACGAGCTGTCCGGCGTCCAGCGCGAGCGGCTGGCGGTGATCCGGCGGTCGGGCGAGACCCTGACCGGCATGCTGGACGAGGTGCTCGACCTGGCCAATATGGACGCCGGCCGGCTGGAGATCGCCGCCGCGCCCTTCGACCTGGAGACGGCGGTCGAAGCCGCCTGCGCGCCGTTCGCGGCCCAGGCCGAGGCCAAGGGCGTGGCCTTCGCCGTAACGATCGCCGGCGAGGCCAAGGGGGTCTATCGCGGCGACGTCCGCCGCCTGACCCAGATGATCCGGCACTTGGCGTCCAACGCCGTCCGGTTCACCGAGGCCGGCCGCATCGACGTGCGCGCCCGCCTGGCTGGCGGCCTGGAGATCGCCGTCGCCGACACCGGGCCGGGCGTGCCGGTTGAAGAGATCGACCGCCTGTTCGCGCCCTTCGTCCAGCTCGACGCGTCGAGCACGCGCCGTCACGGCGGCCTGGGGCTGGGCCTCGCCATCTGCCGGCGCCTCTGCGCCCTGATGGGCGGCGAGATCGTCGCCGACAGCCGGCCCGGAACCGGCTCGACCTTCCGCCTGGTCCTGCCCCTGGCGCGGATCGCCTCGCCACCGCCGGCTTCGTCCGGACCGGCCGTCCCCTTGCCCGGGGCGCTGCGGGTGCTGGCGGCCGAGGACAATCCGGTCAACCAGCTGGTGCTGCGCACCCTGCTGCGGCAGGTCGGGATCGAGCCGCTGATCGTCGACGACGGGGCCCAGGTGGTCGAGGCCTGGGCGCGACAGGGCTGGGACGTGGTGCTGATGGATCTTCAGATGCCGGTGATGGACGGGCTGGCCGCCACCCGGGCGATCCGGGCCCGCGAGACGGCGGCAGGGCTGCGGCGCACGCCGGTGATCGGCCTGACCGCCAACATCCTGCCCCATCAGGTCGACCAGATGGCCGCCGCCGGCATGGACGACCATGTCGGCAAGCCGATCGACGTCGCCCGGCTGTTCGCCGCGCTGAACGGGCTGGACGGAACGCCCTAGTTCGGCGACGGGTCGGACGGCGGCTGTTCCACCGCCTTGGCGCCCTCCATCTGCCGGATGCTCTCGGCCGTGCGGCTCATCGGCGTCTGCGAGATGGTCACCAGGCCCGACCGCGGCTGGTCGAGGTCGATGATCAGGGTGATCGACAGGGCCAGCAGCACGAACAGCGTGGTCGAGGCGACGAAATGCCGCCGCCGCGCCCGCGCCAGGCCGTAGCCCATCAGCGCGGCGGCGACCACGGCGTAGGCCGCCAGGGTGCGCAGGATGGCGGCGGGCACCCGCGCGTCCAGGGCGGCGCGTCGGGCCGAGGCGATGTCGAAGGCCTCGTTCATGGCCTGGAGCAGCGACGGGTTGATCGTCGCGGCCGGCGCGGCCCGCACCGCGCGGGCCGTCTCGGCCCATATCCTGGCCTGCAAGGTGCCGGTGCGGGCGTCGGCGTCGGCGATGGCGGCCTTGTTTTCGCCGGCGGTGAAGAAGTCCTCGCGGGCCTTGATGTAGCTGCCGAACAGGCCGCTCAGCCGCCCCCGGGCGGGCTCGTCCAGCAGCTGGGCCCGCAGATAGGCGGTCGAGATCGCGTTGGCTTCCGCGACGACCAGATGGCGACGGGCGTTGTAGCGGTCGGCCGACATCGACACGGTGAAGGCGATCAGCAGGCCCAGCAGGGCGAGGGTCGCCGACAGAAGGTAGCCGACGCCGGCCTCGTCCTTGCCGTCGTCCCGGTCGGTGAACCGTCCGAACAGGCTATGGCAGCGATAGCCCAGCTCCTCCGCCGCCAGGAGGACCAGGGTCATGACCAGCGCGATCAGCCAGAGGGGCGTGGTTTCAAGGCGCATTCGAACGGGCTCCGCGAGACGTCGCTGCCGGCGAGCTTAGGCGAGCCGCCCGCCGGCGCCAGCCCGCGGCGCCGGCGAAATGGGCGCCGGGCGCATCGAAGCACAGGGACGCGGCATCCTGTCGCAGCATTACGAAACTGTAATCAGCGCCGTCGCGCCGCCGCCCCCGCCGATCTAGATTCGCTGAACACATGCGGCGTGGGGCGCGCCGCCGGGGACCGTACGATGATTGCCGACGTGGTCGACGTCGAGGAGTTGCTGAGCCGGGCGAATGCGGCCTTGGCGCGGCGGGACGCGGACGCGGCGCTCGACATCCTGCGGCGAGCCGAGCGCGCCGCGCCCCGCGACGTGAATGTCCGCCTCAATATCGCCCTGGCCTTGCGCCTGCGCGGCGATCTGCCGGCGGCTCTGGCCGCGCTGGACGCCGCCCTGGAGATCGAGCCCTACCTGTTCATCGCGCTGCTTTCGAAAGGCGCGATCCTCGAGCGGATGGGGCTGATCCGCGCGGCGGCGTCGATCTACAAGGACGCGCTGACCATCGCGCCGTCGCCGGACAAGACGCCGCCGGGGCTGGCGCAGCCGTTGGCGCGGGCGCGTCAGGTGGTGGCCGAGAACGCCGAGGCGTTGCGGGCGTTCATGGCCGGGCAGGTGGACGCGGTGCGTTCCAGGCACGCGCATGCGGCGCAGCGCCGTTTCGACGAGGCGCTCGACCTGTTCGCCGGCCGCAAGCGCGTGTACCAGCCCCAGCCCCTGCTGATGCATTTTCCAGGCCTGCCGGTGGTGCAGTTCTTCGACCGGGAGCTGTTCCCTTGGCTGCCCCGGTTGGAGGCGGCCACGGACATGATCCGCGACGAGCTGGCCGCCCTGGTCTCGACCGGGGGCATGGACCGGTTCGCGCCCTATATCGCCTATCCGCCGGGCGCGCCGGTCAACCAGTGGGAGGAGCTCAACCACTCCCGCAAATGGAGCTCGCTCTGGCTGTGGCGGGACGGCGCGCGGCAGGACGAGATCTGCGACCTGTGTCCCGGTACGGCGGCGCTGTTGGAAAGCCTGCCGATGGCGGACCAGCCCGGCTTCGCGCCCACGGCGGTGTTTTCCGCCCTGCAGCCGCGCACGCATATTCCGGCCCATACGGGCTCGACCAACGCGCGGCTGTTGACCCACCTGCCGCTGATCCTGCCGGGGCCGGCCCGCTTCCGGGTCGGCAACGACGAGCGTCCCTGGCGCATGGGCGAGGCTTGGGTGTTCGACGACACCATCGAGCACGAAGCCTGGAACGACGCCGACGAGACCCGCGTCATCCTGATCTTCGACGTATGGAACCCTTATCTGTCGGAGGCCGAGCGGGAGATGGTCGGGGCGATGATGGCCGCCCGCAACGCCTTCTACGCCGCCGAGTCGGGCGCCGGTCCGACGTAGCGGGCGCGGGGGCGGATCAGGCGTCCGGCGGCGACCTGCTCCAGGGCGTGGGCCAGCCAGCCGGCGCAGCGGCCGGTCGCGAACAGCAGGAAGGGCGCCTCGGGCGGCAGGTCCAGCCGTTCGGCGAGGGCGGTCAGCGCGAAATCGATGTTGGGGGGCTCGCCGGTCAGGGCGGCGACGGCGGCCTCGGTCTCGGCGAACAGCGGCGGCGGCGCGAAGGCGTCGAGCAGGGCGCGGGCGCGCGGATCGCCTTCGGGATAGAGCGGATGGCCGAAGCCGGGGATCGGCAGGGCTTGGTCCTGGCGCGCGGCGATGGCGCGATGGGGGCCGCGGCGGCTGACCTCGTCCATGAAGGCCTGGACCCTGGCCGCCATGCCGCCATGCAGCGGGCCGGACAGGGCGGCCAGTCCCGCCAGGGCGGCGGCGGCCAGCGAGGCGCCGGTCGAGGCGGCCACCCGCGCCGCGAAGGTCGAGGCGTTGAGCTCGTGGTCGGCCAGCAGCACCAGGGCGCGGCGGATCAGATCGGCGCCGTCCTCGCCGCAGCCGCCGGATCGGGCCAACCTCTGGTGTATGCGGCCGACCCCGGGGGCCCCGGCCACGGCGTCGGCGAGGCCGTCGAGCAGGCTGGCGGCCTCGGCGTGCAGGACGTCCGGCGCGCGGCGGCGGGCCGGCGGATCGGCGGCGGCCCGCGCGGCCAGGCTGGCGAACATGCGGGCGCGCGGGTCGCGACCGTCCGGGATCGGACCGGGCCGGCGGTCGAACGGGTCGACGGCGGCGCCCCACAGGCGGGCGGCGACGGCCTCCAGCGTCTCCCGCCCGGCCAGCGCTGCCGCGTCCTCGCCGCGATAATAGAGCCTGCCGTGCGATACGGTGGTGATGGCCGACGGCAGCACCGGCTCGCCCCAGGCGATCGCCTCCTCGGCCACGGCGGCGGCGGCCCGGCCGCGCGCCTTGCGCCGGGCCAGCCGCTCGATGTCGGCGGCCCGATAGACGCTCTTGCGCGGATCGTCGTCCCGGGCGCGAGCCTCGACGCGGCCGCGGCTGACATAGGCGTAGAGGGTCTGCGGCCGCACCCCCAGCGCCTCCATCGCCTGTTTCGCCGTCAGCCAGTCGGTCATGTCGATATATTGATTAGATTGATCAAGATTGACGATAGCGGAGCGTGCGCCGATCTCAAGGGAAACCTTCGAGGAGAACTCCGATGTCTGATGGTCTGGAAGGCGTCGTCGCCGCCGAAACCGTGCTGTCCGAGGTCGACGGGGCCGCCGGCCGCCTGGTGATCCGCGGCCGCTCCCTCGACCAGCTCGCCGGCCGCGTCAGTTTCGAGGAGACCGCGCGGCTGCTGTTCGACGGCTTCTTCGACGACCTGCCGGCGCTCGAAGGGTTCGCCCGCGACCTCGGCCGCGCCCGCGCCGCCGTGTTCGCCGAGGTCGCCGCCCTGGACGCGCGCCTGCTCGACCGGCCGCCGATCGAGGTTGTGCGCGCCTTGCTGGCCCGGCTCGCCGACGGCGACGATCTGGCGACGGCCTACGCCCTGCTGGCCGCGCCCGCGGTGTTCGCCGCCGCGGCGGCGCGGGCGCGCCGGGGCCTGGCGCCCGTGGCGCCGGACCCGTCCCTGGGGCACGCCGCCGACGTGCTGCGCATGTTCCGGGACGCCCCCGCGAGCGCGGCCGAGGCCGCCGGTCTCGACGCCTATCTGACCACCGTCAGCGACCATGGCCTCAACGCCTCCACCTTCGCGGCGCGGGTGACCGCCTCGACCCGGGCCGGCCTGACCTCGGCCGTCATCTCCGGCCTCAGCGCCCTGAAGGGACCGCTGCACGGCGGCGCGCCCGGTCCGGTGATCGACATGCTCGACGCCATCGGCCGGCCGGAGGACGCCTTCGCCTGGCTCGACGCGGCGGTGGCGCGGGGCGACCGGCTGATGGGCTTCGGCCATCGCATCTACCGGGTGCGCGACCCCCGCGCCGACGCGCTCAAGCAGGCTGTGCGGACGCTGGGAGAGAGCCGCGAGCTCGCGTCCGGCCGGCTGGCCCTGGCCGAGGCGGTGGAGGCGGCGGCCCTGGCCATCCTCAAGGCGCGCAAGCCCGACCGGCCGCTGCAGACCAATGTCGAATTCTACACCGCCCTGCTGCTGGAGGCGCTGGGCTTCCCGCCGGACGTCTTCACCTGCGTGTTCGCGATGGGGCGGACGGCCGGCTGGATCGCCCACGCCCGCGAACAGGTCGCCGGCGGCCGCCTGATCCGTCCGCAATCGGTCTATGTCGGTCCGGCACCGGAAGCCCAGGCCGCTTGAGCGGCGGCCGGGGTCCAAGGCCGGCGCCGAAAAGGCCGGTGCTGAAAACGACTCGCGCGAGTCGTTCGCGCTGGGGCCGGCGCGGCGCGGCCGTTAATCTGGCGGCATGACCGCGCCCAGCCTGTCCGTCGCCGAGACCGCCGCCCTGACCCGTCGCATCACCACCTTGTCGGTGGTCGTGGCGGTGGCGCTGATCCTGCTCAAGGGCGGGGTGTGGCTGGTCAGCGGTTCGGTCGCCCTCCTGGCCTCGCTCGCCGATTCGGGGCTGGACCTCGTGGCCTCGCTGATCACCTTCTTCGCGGTGCGCTATGCGGCGGCCCCCCCCGACGCCGAACACCGCTTCGGCCATGGCAAGGCCGAGGCCTTCGCAAGCCTGATCCAGGGCGGGCTGGTGTTCGCCTCGGCGGCGCTGATCGGCCAGGAGGCCGTCCGCCGCATCATCGACCCCGCGCCGATCGCGGCCGAGGGCTGGGGCGTGGCGGTGATGGCGGCCTCGATCGTCATCACCGGCGTGCTGATCGCCGCCCAGTCGCGGGTGCTGCGCCAGACGGGTTCGGTGGCGGTCTCGGGGGATCGCGCCCACTACGCCGCCGACCTCGCCTCGAACCTCGTCGCCATGGTCGGCATCGGCGCGGCGGCCCTGTTCAAGGCCCCGGTGCTGGACGCGGTCGCCGGCCTCGCCGTCGCCGGCTGGCTGGTCTGGGGGGCGGTCGGGGTGTTCCGCGAAGCCTCTCTGCAGCTGATGGACCACGAACTGCCGGACGACGCGCGCGGGCGCATCGTCGACCTGATGACCTCGGACGCGCGCATCAAGGGCGTGCACCAGCTGCGCACCCGCGCGTCTGGACCCTATGTCCACATCCAGATGCACGCCGACCTCGACCCGAATCTCAGCCTGCGCGAGGCCCATCAGGCGATCGTCGCCGCCGAGAACCGGGTGCTGGAGGCCTTTCCTGCCGCCGACATCATCATCCATCCCGACCCGCGCGGCTTCGCCGAACCGCACGGCGGCGCCTTCGCCGAGACGGGCCACGCGCCGGCCGCGGCTGAAGCTGTTGAAAACGCGAGGTCTTGAGGCCGGGTAAACGCCGCCTTAAGAGGTCCTGGATCTATTGGCCGATCACCCCAACCAAGGATCCAGCACGGCGCGGATGTCCGTCGAACGCACCCTCCACCATTTTCCGCTCGACCCGGCCTCGCGTCAGGTGCGCCTCGCCCTGGGCGAAAAGCGGCTGCCTTTCGCCGAAATCCAGGAGCGGGTGTGGGAGCAGCGGCCGGAATGGCTGGCGCTCAACCCGTCGGGCCTGACGCCGGTGCTGGTCGAACAGCGCAACGGCGAGAAGGTGGTGGTCTGCGAGGGGCGGGCGGTGCTCGAGCACCTCGAGGAGACCGCGCCCGAGCCGGCGCTGCTGGGCCGGACGGCGGCCGAGCGGGCCGAGACGCGGCGGCTGCTGCAATGGTTCGACCGCAAGTTCGACGGCGAGGTCAACGGCTTCCTCCTCTATGAAAAGATGGAGAAGCGCCTGATGGGCCTGGGCGCGCCCGACCTGTCGGGACTGCGGCGCGGCCGCGAGGCGCTTAAGACGCACCTGGCCTATGTCGAGACCCTGCTGGCGGACCGCGACTGGCTGGCGGGGCGGCGGCTCAGCCTGGCCGATTTCGCCGCCGCGGCCCACATCTCGGTGATCGACTATTTCGGCGACGTGCCCTGGCGCGACTTTTCCATCGCCAAGACCTGGTACATGAAGATCAAGTCGCGCCCTTGCTTCCGGCCGCTCCTGGCCGACCGTTGGCCCGGCATGCCGCCGGCCGGCCATTATGACGACCTCGACTTCTGACGACCTGAAGGACCGCATCCGCGCCCAGGCGGCGACCCTGGGATTCGACGTCTGCGGCTTCGCCTCGGCCAGCGAGCCGTGGCCGGCGTCCGGGCGGCTGGCCGAATTCATCGAAAAGGGCCGGCACGGCGACATGGCCTGGATGGCCGAGACCGTCGAGCGGCGCGCCCACCCCCAGGCGATGTGGGCCGCGGCCCGCTCGGCCCTGGTGCTGGGCGTCAATTACGGCCCGGAGGTCGATCCCCTGGCGGCGCTGGAGGACCGCAGCCGCGCGGCGATCTCGGTCTACGCCCAGGGCGACGACTATCACGACGTCATCAAGAAGCGGCTCAAGGCGCTGGCCCGCTGGCTGGTCGAGGCCGAGGGCTGCGAGCTGAAGGTGTTCGTCGACACCGCGCCGCTGATGGAGAAACCTCTGGCCCAGAAGGCCGGACTCGGCTGGCAGGGCAAGCACACCAACCTGGTGTCGCGGCGGTTCGGGTCATGGCTGTTCCTGGGGGCGATCCTGGTCACGCTGGAGATCGCGCCCGACGCGGCCGAGGGCGATCATTGCGGAGTCTGCCGGGCCTGCCTGGACATCTGCCCGACCGGGGCCTTCCCCGCGCCCTACCAGCTCGACGCCCGGGCGTGCATCTCCTACCTGACCATCGAGCACGCCGGGCCGGTGCCGCACCGCTACCGCGCCGCCCTCGGCAACCGCATCTACGGCTGCGACGACTGCCTGGCCGTCTGTCCCTGGAACAAGTTCGCCAAGGCGGGCCAGGAGGCCAAGCTGCAGGCGCGCCAGGTCCTGCGCGGCGCTTCGCTGGCCGAACTGGCGGTGTTGGATGACGCCGGCTTCCGGGCGTTGTTCTCCAAGAGCCCGATCAAGCGCATCGGCCGCGACCGCTTCGTGCGCAACGTGCTCTACGCCATCGGCAATTCCGGCGACCCGGCGCTGGCGGCCTCGGCGGCGACGCTGCTCGACGATCCGTCCGAGGTGGTGCGCGACGCGGCGCGCTGGGCGGTGGAGCGGCTGGAGCCCGCCGCTCAGGCGTAGTGGGCGACGTAGGCGTCCCAGAAGGCCGCCTCGGACCAGCCGTGGTCGGCCGGGTTCAGCGGCTCCAGATTGATCCTCGCCTCGGGCTCGTCGAAGGACTGGCTGTCGGCCAGGGTCAGGCGGCAGGCCAGGCCGGTGCGCGCCCGCGTCTCCTGCGCCATCCGCTCGAAGAACGCGCCCACGGGGCCGGCGTAGAACGAGGGTGAAGAATGCGCGCCCGAGCGGCCCTCGACGGCGCGCGCATAGGCCAGGGCCAGCAGGTCGACCGGCACGTTGTCGCGGACATAGAGCGGGTGGGAGACATGGATCGCCTCGCCCGCCGCCCAACCGCTCATCACCCGCCGCTGGAAGGTCGGGCCCTCGTGCGGGCCGAACGGGTTGGGGATGACGAACTTGACGTATTCCAATCCCGCCTTGGCCGCCTCGGCGGCCATGATCTCGGCGGTGCGCCGCTTGGAGGCGCCGTAGGGGCTGAAATCGGCCAGGGGTTCGGTTCCGCGGCCTTCGCCGCCCTCGAACACCGTGCCCGTGACCACCAGCCGCCGTCCGCCCGCAGCCTTCATGGCCTCCAGCGCCTGCGGCAGGCCGGCGGTGTTGGCGGCGACCGCGGCGTCGGCGTCGAAGCCCGGGCTCTTGTAGTCGGCGGTCTCGGCGCCGTGGCAGCACAGGACGTCGAACGGCCCTTCCGCCGCGATCAGGGCCAGGAAGGCGGCCGAGCCGAACGGCGCGGCCGGGACCAGGCGGGCGCGGCCTTCCAGCGCCGCGACGCGGCGGCGGCGGATCGGGTCGTCATAGCCGCCGGCGGCGCGCAGGGGGGCGACGACCTCGTGCCCCGCCTCGGCCAGCGCATGGACGAACCAGGCGCCGGTGAACGAGCTGGCGCCGGTCAGGAGAACGCGCACGGCGCCAGCTCCGCAAGCTTGGGCCAGGCCGCGTCGCGGGCGTTCAGCCGCGCCCGGTCGGCGGGGAAGGGCCAGTCGATTCCCACGGCCGGGTCGTTCCAGGCGAGGCCGCCCTCGGCCTGAGGGGCGTAGTAGGCGCTGGCCTTATAGAGCACGTCGCAATCGGGGGTCAGGGTGGCGTAGCCGTGGGCGAAGCCGGCGGGGATGTAGAGCTGGGCGCCGTTGTCGCGCGACAGCTCGGCCCCGACCCAGCGGCCATAGGTCGCCGAGCCTGGCCGTACGTCGACCGCCACGTCGAATATGGCGCCGCGACAGGCGCGGATCAGCTTGGCCTGGGCGTGCGGCCCGATCTGGAAATGCAGGCCGCGCAGGGTGAAGGGCTCGGCGGTGAAGGCGTGGTTGTCCTGGACGAGCGCGACGTCGACGCCGGCCTCGGCCAAGGTGTCGGCGCGCCAGGTTTCGGAAAAGAACCCGCGCTCATCGCCAAACCGCTTCGGCGTGATAAGCAGCACCTCGGGGATCGCCAGCGGCGTGACAGTCGTCATGGGGCCTTTACTGAACGCATTGGACTCATAAGGACCCGCATGGCCCGCGCGTCGCAATCTGGCAAGATCGAAAGCGGCGAGCCGCTGATCAGCGTCGTCGTGGTCGCCTATCAGAGCGGCCCGACCCTGGGGCGTTGCCTGGCCGCGCTCAAGGCGCAGACCTTCACGGACTTCGAGACCTTGCTGGTCGACAACGCCTCGACCGACGGGGCCGCCGTGGCCGCCGCCGAGGCCGACCCGGCGATCCGGCTGCTGCGTTTCGAGGACAATCTCGGCTTCGCCGCCGGCAACAATCGCGCCGCCGAGCAGGCGCGCGGGCGTTGGCTGGTCCTGCTCAATCCGGACGCCTACGCCGAGCCCGACTGGCTGGAGCGCCTCGTCGCGGCCGCCGAGCGCCATCCGGGCGTCGCGTGCTTGGCCTCGCTGCAGCTCGACGCGGCCGACCCGACGCGGCTCGACGGGGCGGGCGACGTCATGACCTCGGCCGGCATCCCGTTTCGCGGCGGCTATGGCAAGGCGCGGCGGCCATTGGAGGACGGCGAGGTGTTCTCGGCCTGCGGCGCGGCGATGATGATCGACCGCCGCCTGTTCCTGGAGATCGGCGGCTTCGACGAACGGTTCTTCTGCTATTGCGAGGACGTCGACCTCGGTTATCGCCTGCGCCTGCTCGGCCACGCCACGGTGCTGGCGGCCGACGCGGTGGTCAGCCATGTGGGGTCGGCCACCCTGGGGGTTCGTTCCGATTTCGCGGTGTTCCACGGCAGCCGCAACCGGGTATGGACCTTCGTCAAGAACACTCCGCCGCTGCTTCTGTGGCTGACCGCCCCGTTGCACGCCGCCGTGACGGCGGGCCTGCTGCTGCTGGGCCTGAAGCGCGGCCTGACGCGGGTGACCTGGCGAGGCGTCCGCGCCGCGCTCGGCGACCTGGGGCCGGCCTTGGCGGCCCGCCGGGAGCTGCAGGCGCGGCGCAAGGCGGACAGCGGCCGCATCCTGCGGGTGATGGCCTGGGACCCGGTGGCCTTCTTCGGTCGCCGGGTCGTCTCGCGGTCGATCCGCGGCTGAACGAAATCAGGCGCGCAAGGCCTCGATCAGCCGGGCCATGAAGGCGGCGCCGCGCTGCATCTGGCTGATCTCGACATATTCGTCGGGCTGGTGGGCCTGGTCGATCGAGCCGGGACCGCAGATGACGGTCGAGAAGCCGGCCTGCTGGAACTGGCCGGCCTCGGCGGCGTAGGCGACCACGCGGCCGGGGCCGTTGTCGCCGGCCAGCCGCCGGGCCAACGCCTCGGCCGCGCCCTCGGGCTCGGGCGCGAGGGGCGGGGTCATCGAGCGGGTTTCGACCCGCACGCCGGCCTCGGGGGCGCGGGCCTTCAGCTCGGCGTCGAGGGCTTCGGCCTGGGCGAAGAACCCACCGAGCAGGGCCGTGGGGTCGAGGCCGGGCGGCGTGCGCAGGTCGAACAGGAAGACGCATTCGCGGGCCAGGATGTTGACCGCCGTGCCGCCGTTGATCTGGCCGACGGTCAGGCTGGCGCCCTTGGGCAGGAAGGGCGAGGCGGGGTCGGCCTCGCGCTCCAGCCGCGCCGACAACTCGGCGAGGCTGCTCAGCAGGCGGATCGCCGCCATATTGGCCGAGACGCCCAGGTGCGTGAGGCTGGAATGGGCCTCGCGCCCGGTGACCGTCACCCGGAACGAGGCGATGCCCTTGTGGCCCTGCACGGCGACCATGTCGGTCGGCTCGCCGACGATCACCGCCGCCGGGCGGGGCAGGCTGGCCGCGATCTCGCGGATCAGGTCGGGCGCGCCCAGGCAGCCGACCTCCTCGTCATAGGAGAAGGCCAGGTGCGCGGGCCGGGCCAGGGGGCGGGCGACCAGGTCCGGGACCGCCGCCAGGGCCAGGGCCAGGAAGCCCTTCATGTCGCAGGTTCCCCGGCCGTACAGCCGGCCGTCGCGCTCGGTCAGCACGAACGGGTCGCTGGTCCAGGGCTGGCCGTCGACCGGCACCACGTCGGTGTGGCCCGACAGGACGACGCCGCCCTCGACCGCCGGGCCGATGCTGGCCAGCAGGTTGGCCTTGGCGCCGTCGGGGCTGACCACGCGCCGGCTGGACACGCCCTGCCGGGCCAGGAGGTCCTCGACGAAGGTGATCAGGTCGAGGTTCGACAGGCGGGAGGTGGTGTCGAAGGCGACCAGCCTGGCCAGCAGGTCGACGGCGCGCTCGGCGAGGGCTTCGGTGCTCATGGGCGAGAGCTTAGCCCGGCCAGGCGATCAACCCAATGGCGACGGCGCATCCTCGGCGAGGCGCTATGGAGCGCCGGCGTCCTTGGCGTCCGGCGCGTCCGGTTCGGCGGTCCTGTACTGGACGAACGAGATGACGTTCCCGTCGGGATCGCGGATCTGGAAGTCGAGACCGCCCCAGGCCTGCTGGACGAGCCGCTGGGCGAACGCCGCCCCGCGTCCCTCGATCTCGGCGAACAGGGCCTTGACGTTGGACACCGCGACGGTCGCCAGGATCAGCGAGGTCTCCCGCTGGGCGAGATCGGCGAAATTGGGCGCGCCGACCAGTCTCAGGTGCAGGCAGGCGCCGTCGCGGGACACTGAGCCGTAGAAGGGCGGACGGCCATGGAGGAAGTCGATGTCGAAGCCCAGGCGCTCGCCATAGAACCGGGCCGCGGCGGCGACGTCGCGGACGAAAAGGATCGGCGTGGCGTTGAGCAGACGAGGCGAGGAAGGCGGCGGCGCGGGCCGGGCGGCGGGCGCGGTCTCGAGCGCCTGCTTCAGCTCCGACCAGTCCGCGTATCCCGCCTCGACCGCGACGATCTCCTGGGCGACGGCGAGCGGCATCGGCTGTTCCAGCGCCTCGATATCGCTCAGGTGGTGAAAGCGCGGCAGCAGGCGGACCTTGCCGCCCACGGAATGGTTGCGCTCGCGACGCCAGCGCATCAGCAGCTTGGCTCGCTTCCGATAGGTCTCGATCGTCGTCATGATGCACGCTCCGGCTGGAATTCAGCGGGCGGGCCAAGCCCTTCCGGCGGTGTCGCCGATGCATCCCGTAGAGCGCGTGGCTGAGTATCCCGGCGTGTGCGTCATCGTCAACGGCGGGCGGCGATCTCCCGGCCTCTGGCCAACCGCAACTGCAACACTATCTGTTCCTCGAAGGATGAAACGGAGCCGACGATGATCACCCTCTACACCTGGAGCACGCCCAACGGCCGCAAGATCTCGATCCTGCTGGAGGAGCTGGGCCTGCCCTACGAGGTCAGGCCGGTGAACATCGGCAAGGACGAGCAGTTCGACCCGGCCTTCCTGGCGATCGCGCCTAACAACAAGATCCCCGCCATTGTCGACCATGACGCCGAGGGCGGCCCGCTGTCGCTGTTCGAGAGCGGCGCCATCCTGACCTATCTCGCCGACAAGACCGGCCGTTTCCTGGCCCCGTCGGGTCCGGCCCGCTGGCGGACGCTGGAATGGCTGTTCTGGCAGGTGGGCGGCCTGGGGCCGATGCTGGGTCAGCTCGGCTATTTCGCCGGCCGGGCGCCGGAGAAGCTGCCGCTGGCGATCGGCCGGTTCAGCGACGAGGCCCGCCGTCTGCTGGGCGTGATGGAGACCCGGCTCGCGGCCTCGGCCTATCTGGGCGGCGCGGACTACACCATCGCCGACATCGCCAGCTACGCCTGGACGCTGGGCGCCTCGACCCTGCTGCGCAAGGCCGCGCCGGAGATCTGGGGCGACCTGCCGGCGGTGGAGCGTTGGCTGGCGACCCTGGGCGAGCGGCCGGCCGTGCAGCGCGGCATGGCCGTTCCGGCCGTCTAGGCGGCGCCGGGGGCGGTGCGGCTGGTGGTGATGACCGCCGCGCCGCCGGGCGCGCGGACCGTTGTCGCGCGATCCAGACGGGCGAAGCCTTCGCCGTCGAACGCCAGGCCGTCGACGGCGCCCGACAGGAGCTGAACGGTCCCCGCCGGCAGTTCGGCGTCGATCCCAGGGCGCAGCCGCCACAGGCGCACCTCGGTCCCGGCCTCCGAAAAGACCGGCGCGTCGACACGGCCGCCAGCGGCCGCGCCCAGCGCGTCGACCAGGCCGCGCACCTGCTGGGCCTGGTCGCGCGGACAGATCAGCAGACCGCCGGCCTCGGCGACGATGACCAGGTCGCTGACGCCGGCCACCGCCACGGCCGGGCCGTCGGAGCGGACCAGCAGGCCGCGGGCGTCGCGCGTGGCGACCGGGCCGGCGAGCACGTTGCCGTCTGCGTCCTTGGCGGCCGCCGCCCAGATGGCGTCCCAGGCGCCGAGGTCGGACCATTCGAAGTGCGATTCGACCACGGCGGCCTTCTGGGTCTTCTCCATCAGCGCATAGTCGATCGAGCGCCGGGGCGCGGCGGCGAACGCCTGGCGATCCAGCAGGACGAGGTCGCCCGTCCGCGCGGCGCCGGCGACCGCCGCCCGCGCCGCGGCGGCCATGGCCGGATCGAAGCGTTCCAGTTCGGCGAGCAGCACCTCGGCGCGGAAGGCCAGATTGCCGCTGTTCCACAACAGGCCTTCGGCGACATAGGCCCGGGCGCGATCGAGATCGGGTTTCTCGACAAAGGCCGAGACCCGCCGCACGCCGGCTGTCAGGGGCTCGGCCGGGCGGATGTAGCCATAGGCGGTGGCCGGTCCGGTGGGGCGCACGCCGAAGGTGACGATCAGGTCGTCGTCGCCAGCCGCCTGGACCGCCGCGGCCACGGCCCCGGAAAAGTCCGCGTCGCCGGCGATGTGATGGTCGCTGGCCATCATCAGGGCGACGGCGTCCGGCGTTTCGGCGGCGATCAGCGCCGCCGCCGCCGCGATCGCCGGCCCGGAATCGCGGCCTTCAGGTTCGACGACGAAGCGGGCCGTGCGCCCGAGGGCGGCGGCCTGGGCTTGAGTCTCGGCCAGCATCGCCTGGCCGGTGACCACGATCGGCGGCAGGGCGTCGGCGATCAGGTCGAGCCGCAACAGGGTCTGCTGGTAGAGCGAGCGGTCGCCCAGGATGCTCAGGAACGGCTTGGGCTTGTCGGGCCGCGACGCCGGCCAGAGCCGCACGCCGCCGCCGCCGCACAGGATCACGGGTTGAACCTTCATCCGCGCCTAGTGCCACAGCCTCGTGGCAGGGTCGAGCGCGTGCGCGGCGACGGCCGCCGCGAGCTAGGCGCGTGGCGCGAGAATCCCGTTCAGCCCGGCCGTCTTTCGGGCTAGGAGGACGGCCATGTCGGCCATCTCGATGATCCTCACCCTTTCCTGCCCGGACAAGCCCGGCATCGTCGCCCGCGTCTCGACCTTCCTGTTCGAGCGCGGCTGCAACATCCTCGACGCCCAGCAATACGACGACGAGGAGACCGACCGCTTCTTCATGCGCGTGGTGTTCGCCCCCGACGGCGCCGGGCTGGAGGCGCTGCGCGAGGCGTTCGCGGCGCTGGCCGCCGACTACGGCATGGACTGGACGATCCGCCCGCGCGCGGCGCGGCGCAAGGTGCTGATCCTGGCCTCCAAGTTCGACCATTGCCTGGCCGACCTCGTCTATCGCTGGCGGATCGGCGAGCTGCCGATGGACATCGTCGCCGTGGTCTCGAACCACGCCGCCGAAACCTACGCCCATGTCGATCTCGGCGGTCTTGTCCTGCATCACCTGCCGGTCAGCCGCGAGACCAAGCTGGAACAGGAGGCGGCGCTGTGGGCGCTGGTCCAGGAGACCGGGGCCGAACTGGTGATCCTCGCCCGCTACATGCAGGTGCTGTCGGACGGGCTGGCCGCCAAGCTGGCCGGCCGGTGCATCAACATCCACCATTCCTTCCTGCCCGGCTTCAAGGGCGCGCGGCCGTACCACCAGGCGCACGCCCGGGGCGTGAAGACCATCGGCGCCACGGCCCACTATGTGACCGGCGACCTCGACGAGGGGCCGATCATCGAACAGGACGTCGAGCGCATCAGCCATCGCGACACCCCCGACGACCTGATCCGCAAGGGACGCGACATCGAGCGGCGCGTCCTGGCGCGGGCCGTGCGCTGGTGGCTGGACGACCGCGTCCTGCTCAACGGCAAGAAGACGGTGGTGTTCACCGACTGAGGCGTCAGTCGAACAGGGCGGGACGGCGCAGGCGCAGGGCCTGCAACAGCAAGGCCAGCTTCATGTCGGCCAGCCGTCCGGCTTCGAGGTCGGCCCAGAGGTCGGACAGCCGGGCCTCGATCACCTCGATATCTTCGTGCTCGCCGGCGACGCCGCCCCCGGCGCCCCGGCGGTCGGCGGGCGTGCAGGCCGCCAGGTAGGCGCTCATCCGTTCTGTCGAGACGCCGGGCATGGTCCAGAACGTTCCCACGGGCTCGAGGCTGTCCAACTGGACGCCGGCCTCCTCCAGCGCCTCGCGGCGGGCGGCGATTTCGGCGGATTCGCCGGGGTCGATCAGGCCGGCGATCGCCTCGACCAGTCGCGGCTCGGGTTCGCCTGTCAGCACCAGCGGCGGACGCGGCAGGCGCACCACCAGCGCCGTACGCCGCGCCGGATCGTAGGGCAGCACGCAGGCCGCCGCCCCATGATCCTCGACCAGGCGTTCGACCACGTCGCCGCTGGCGACGCGCATCCTGATCCGCTGCAGCTTCGTCCAGCCCGAAAAGATCGTTTCGACCCCGACCAGGGGCGAGGGCGGCGGCGCGTCGCCGGCGGGGCGGGACAACGGCCTAGGCTCCCGGCGCGGCGGGGTGCTGGAAGACGTCGATCAGCTCGATCTTGAAGATCAGCACGCTGTTGGGCGGGATGGGTCCGCCGCCCTGGTCGCCGTAGCCGAGCGCGGGCGGGACATAGAGCGTCCACTGGTCGCCCGGGCGCATCAGCTGCAACGCCTCGACCCAGCCGGGGATCAGCCCTTCCAGGGGGAAGGCCGCCGGCGTCCCGCGCTGGTACGACGAATCGAACACCTCGCCCGTGACCAGCTTGCCCTCGTAGTGGACCTTGACCTCGTCGGAGAGGCGCGGGTGCGGGCCGGCGGCGGGGCCGGAGCGCTCCACCTTGTACTGCAGGCCGGAGGGCAGGACGACCACGCCCCGCTGCTTGGCGTTCTGGGCCATATAGGCGCCCGCCGCCGGCAGGTTGTCGGCGGTCTGCTTGGGCGAGCCGCAGGCGGCCAGTCCCGCGCAGAGGGCGAGGGCGAGGAACAGAGGGCGCATGAGGGGCTCCTAGACCGCGCGCGGCGGATAGCCCCGCTCGCGCAGGGCGTCCATGATTTCCTGGGTGTGCTGGGCGTCGCGGGTCTCGATCATCACGTCGAACTCCGCGCCCTTGGCCGGCACGTCGAGGGCCAGGCGGTTGTGGGCCACCTCGATGATGTTGCCGCCCAGCTTGCCGATGGTGTCCGACACGGTGGCCAGCAGGCCCGGGCGATCGTCGCCGATGATGCGCAGCGACACCAGCCGTTGGGCGCGGACCAGTTCGCGGGTCAGCACCGAGGCCAGCAGGCGCGTGTCGATGTTGCCGCCGGTGATGATCAGGCCGCACTTCTTGCCGCGGAAGCGTTCGGGATAGGCGAGCAGGGCGGCCAGTGCCCCCGCCCCGGCGCCTTCGGCCACGGTCTTCTCGACGTTGCACAACAAGGCGACCCCGCGCTCGAAATAGGGCTCCTCGATCAGCAGCACGTCCTCGACCAGGGGGCGCATGACCGCATAGGTCAGGTCGCCGACCTGCTTGACGGCGACGCCCTCGGCGATGGTCTGGCCGCCGCATTGGGCGGGCATGCCGCGCATGCGGGCGGTGAACGAGGGGTACATGGCCGGCTCGACGCCGAAGATGCGGACCTGGGGGTTCAAGGTCTTGGCGGCGGTGGCCACGCCCGAGATCAGGCCGCCGCCGCCTACCGGCACGGGCAGGATCTCGAGGTCGGGCACGTCCTCGAACATCTCCAGCGCCACCGTGCCCTGGCCGGCCATGATGTCGAGGTCGTTGAAGGCGTGGACGAAGGTCAGGCCCTGCGCCTCGCACAGCCGCAAGGCGTGGGCGTAGGCGTCGTCATAGGTGTCGCCGTCGATGACGACGTCGGCGCCGTGGTCGCGGGTGTGCTCGACCTTCACGAACGGCGTGCCGCGCGGCATGACGATGGTGGCCGGCACGCCCAGGCGCGCGGCGTGATAGGCCAGCCCCTGCGCATGGTTGCCGGCCGAGGCGGCGATGACGCCGCGCCGGCGCTCGTCCTCGGACAGCAGCAGCAGCTTGTTCAGCGCGCCGCGCTCCTTATAGGCGGCGGTGAACTGCAGGTTCTCGAACTTGAGCCACACCTCCGCCCCGGTGATCTGCGACAGCGTGCGCGAATAGCGGCAGGGCGTGCGCTCGATATGGCCGGCCAGCCGCTCGGCGGCGGCCCTGATGGCGTCGAAGGTCAAGGTCATGCGGGGAAGAACCGGTCGGGGAAGAGCGCGGGCAAACTAACCGCAAGGCGGCCGCGAAGCAAAGGCCCGAGCAGCCCCGTCCGACCCCGGAATCAACGCAAGGCGCGAATGATGTCGTACCGCCGCATCGCCTTGCCGGGCAGCGCCGAAAACCGGCCCAACGGCAGCCGTTCGGCCGTGTCGCGTATGCTGTAGGCGGCTTGACGCACGAGGCTGGACGCGCTCGGCCTGCCGATGAAGCCATGGGCCACCATGCGATGATCGTTGGCGAGCTGTTGCTTGAAGCGATAGTCCCCCGCGCCGAGATCGAGCGTGTCATAGGGCGTGTCGTCCATCCAGCGCATGACGTCCTGGAAGAGCAGCAGGCCGGGGGAATAGCGTTCGAAGGCCGGATCGTGGGCGATGATCCAGGCATGGACGGTGCGCTTGCCGCGAAGGTGCAGATGCGCCGCGGCCAGCTGATCGCCGATGTGCAGGGTGAAGAAGACGCCGCCGAAGTCGGGGTCGCGGCTTTCGAACATGTCTTGCAACAACCGCCTGGGCCAGCCCGTGGCGAAGATGTCGGTTTGACCGGTGGCGCGATATTGCGCGCGCTTCCAGGCGACCAGCTTTTCGAAATCGGCGGCCGATCGCGACCAGGCGGTGAATGTGACGGGTCCGACTTCGCGCTCCACCTTCCGCCTGCGCTTATCCAGATCCTTCAGGACGCCCGATCCGGCCGCGCGCTTCTCGACCTGATAGGCTTCATAGCCGTTTGACAGCCGGATGACATAGGATGGCGCCGAGCCGCGCATATGCGCCGAGAACGTCGATTGATCCTGGAGCATGTGCGTGAAGTCCAGCCGGTCGACGCCGAGGGCCTGCAGCAACTGGTTCGAACTGACCTGGACGCCGGGCTCGGCGACGAGACCTTGGTAGTCGCACATGGGCGAGCCTGCGGGCATGGCCGTGAACGCCGAAACCCTGACGGGGAAGAACCCCTTGAGCGCGCCATTCTCATGCAGGACCGCGACGCGCACGTTGTCCCGGTTGCGGTTCTGGGCACGATCAACCGCCCGCGCCCATTGTGGCGACAGGAAGGGGGGGGCATACATCGGCTGCGAATCTTGGAGCGCCGTCCATCGATCCAGATCGGAGCGCGATAGCGTCCAAGGGGGGAGGATTTCTATGGCCACTGTGATCTTCCTCGATCTCAGAGCCATGTTTTAGCCGAGATATCGTTTAGCTAAAGTTAGCCATCGTCTATGATCGCAAAGGCTCCTTCGCTGGGATCTGATCTGAGAACTGGAAAGTAAAATGACGAAGGTAATTATTTACGGCGGAGGCGCGCTTGGATTGGAATTGTCTTCCTATCTAAAAGATCAGGTAGAATCTGGGGAAAATGTTGAATTAGCTGGCGTTGTAGATGCTTATGCGCCAAGAATGGCCGATATTCGGCAGATATGGCCAGGTGTACCTGCTTTTCAAAATCTGAATGATTTGAATAATATCGATGGATATCTATTCCTTATAGGGGTCGGGGATTCGATTGCCAGATTGAGAATATCTGATGAGCTCGATTTAGCGGGGGCAAAGCAATATACGCTGGTTCATCCACGGGCGTTGGTGGCGGCTACAGCTGTCTTGGAGCCGGGGGTAATCTTAGCGCCATTCACGTTTGTCGGGCCCTTCGCACGTGTTCAGCAGGCCGTGGTCATCAACACCTACGGATCCGTCGGGCACGACGCCTGCCTAGGTAAGGCTAGCACCCTTTCCCCTTACGCTTGCTTGAACGGTGGAGCGGTCGTTGGCGAGGCCTCGTTCCTTGGCAGCGCCGCCATCTTGACTCCGCGTTCAACCATTGGCGTCGCCTGCAAAATGTCGGCGGGGTCGGTGTTCAAAGGAGATGCGCCGGATGGCTCGCTTATTCACGGAAACCCGGCCAAAGCGCGGCAAATGTTCCGGATGCCCGTAACAGCGACTGCGTCGAGTCCGGTGAATGACTAGGAGTATCGGGCCCGCCCATGTAGGCCCGATACTATCGCGGGATTGGTTGTAGATCTGATTGCAATGCTACTTCTCTTTGGGTGCCGAGTAATTCACGCCCGGCTTGCCAATAATTAAGGCGTCCTGAGAGTCGTCCCAGGCTCTCTCAATGTAGCCGAGTATGCGCACGCTATAATCTTCTTCTATGTGTTTTGTGGCAAAGTGTGGGCGCACCATTGCCACGCCATAATGCGATTGTTCCTTCCAAACGGAATCGAGCCAGTGTTGATTGTAATCAACGTAGCCAAAGCCAGTTTTTGGAACAGATTTCATCGCGATTTTAAATAATTCTGGCTCAATGAATTGGTATTTATGTTCCTGAATCCACTCCGCATGCCTTCCCTGGAGGGTAATGATCGCGATCCCATTATCGGAAAGAGATCGAACTATACAATCTATAGCTGCCTTATAGTCGTCCTCCGGTAGATGTGTCAGTAGTGATCCACAAAATACCAGATCAAATTTGACGTCAAAATTCAAATCTTTAAAATGTTCTGTCGATTTTTGCCCAATCGCGCCAAAGTGCTGAGCGCACCAATTGTAATGATAGTCGTAAAGGTCGCAGGCAACGATTGTGGCCTCGGGGAAGAAGGCTCGAAAATGGCGCGTGACCCGGCCCGACCCGCAGGGGAGGTCGAGGATAGCTTTCGGCGGCTCCCGCCGATTTTGGATAAGGGCCCCAAGGCAAATATTAAGCGCATCCGCACCCTGGTGCCAGTAGTGGGTCATTTTCCAGGGGGCATCGAATGGGTTCTCCGGGTCTTCAGGATTTATGGCGCAGTTGATTCCACGAAGAAGATACTGCTCGTATAGGTCATGATATTTCCTCTGCGTCGCAAACGTCCGACGGAGAACGTTATTCTGGTCCATACTTACCTCCAAGGCGCTGATAGCCGACTTGATTACATTGGACTGCAATATAGCGCAAGGCAATGGAGTGTCATTCAGCGCCTGAGCCTGCCTAGTAGTTTATGACCGGCTCTAGAAAAGCCACCGTGACGGGCAACAGCGTCGGTTATTCTTCGGTAAATTGGTGACCAGATGCGGAGATGCATGTCAAAATTGGAAAGAGTTTCGCTGGAATTACCCGCAGATAAAGAGGATATGACGCCAAAAACTTCGCACCACGCCGCATGAGGCCCCCTCGGACTCCAGATGCTGGTCGCTCCGAGTGTGTCGTCAGGAATATATACATGGGCACCGCCAGATGTCCGTCCGGCCATCAGGACGCGATCGCTCCACAATCCAACATGTGCCTTCACGGTGTCGGAAAAACTGCTCTTAAGTTCAATTGTGGATTTCGGCACGATCAGGAAATAGGTCTCATCGAATTCCGAAAAGCGCTCCTCTAACTGGGAATAGAGCGAAGGTTGTTTCTCATTGCAGAAATCAATGACGACCCATTTGAAGGCCGTTCGCATAATCGGAATTAATTCCAGGTCATGTACGCGAAAATTCAGCAATAAAAGAATGGATTCCTTCGAAGCTCTCCGTATTTCCGAAATTTCAATAAGCTCTCCAATATCAATTTGAATACATTTTTTCTTTCTGCCAAGAATCGGAAGCGCCTCTACCCATGGTATGGGTGAGGGTGCTAGAAGGCGAGAACGCCTAAAAGGCTTTCGTCTAGTGGACATGAGGTCACAAATAAATATCATGGCCGCAAATATTTCGTATCCACGTTAGAGCTTCGCGGAGCGGTTTGAGGCAGTTCGTAAAATGTCGTGCAGCAGTGTTTCTGAATAGCGGCCAAATTCATACCGCTCCTCCACATCTGTGAGAGCGCTCCGCGCTATGTGGCACCGAAGATCCGGATTCTCAATGAGCGACTGAACGGCGGCGGCCCAGCTACCCGCCGTATTGTTCGCGAGCATTCCTGTCGTTCGATTCACGATAACGCGATTATATAGGGGGGTCGCGCTATAAATTCCAGCAATACCCAATCCTCCGTATTCTCTATATTTTGTTTCATTCTTTGAGTTGAAAAATCTATTGTCAACCGCGGGCGCAAGTCCAATATCGTAGCCGCCTGACGACAGTTCTTCTAAATAATCCTCATAGGGCAGTGCATTTTTTACAACGATATTATTTCCCTTAAGGCCAAAAAGTGGTTTCCAAAGGACGATTTCAATTCTCTCGCGATACTTATCTATAGCGTCCCGCAAAATGGGAAATAGGAGCGGCTCGATCGAGCCATCCTCAGAGCGTGAACTGGCGAAAGTAATTCGAACTCGTTCGCGATTATGAGCTGAAATATCTGGCTTCGATTTGGAGGCAAAATAAGTATTGCGAACAGCTACTTTGTCAGAAAAAAGCCGTAAATCCTCGGCCAAAGTTTCCGAGAACGTTATAACAAGATCAGCGGCCCTTAGGAAATTTTTTAGAGTATAAAGGAAGATCGGCGTTCGAAGGCGACGCCCCTCTACATATGCCAGTGGAGCTTCCAGGAAATTGTCATCAATTATATATATAATGGGCAGGTTTATTGCCTTTGCTGCTCTCAGGTAAGATAGATCTTCCGGGGCATTATTTCTGCAAAATACGAAAACGTCCGCCCACTCAAGATCCCGATTCGACAATCGAAACCCACTTCTATCTCTCAGCTCGATTTTTCCCTCAGTCTGTAAGAGTCTGAGTGGCTTCTCGACAAAAAGATAAACCGAAGGGATGCGGCCAGCACCAAATGCCAGTACGCGCGCAGGGCGCTCGCTGGCTGCAACGACCCCGTTATCCCGCAAAGGAGAGGGCACTATGGTCAGTTGGCCTCCAATAATACTAGTGGCCGGGAACGGGAGGGGGCTTCACGTCAGGGTCGCCGTAGCGATCGACCCATTCGTCCACCCCGCCCAAAAACACCATTTGGCCGCTCTCCATGACCGCAACCTTGTTGCATACTTGCTTGACGAGGCTCGGTGAGTGGCTTGCCATTACGACGATATCAGCATTTTCCACAATACGGCTCATCCGACCCGCTGCCTTAACGTTGAAGGCGGCATCGCCCGCACTCAGCCATTCGTCCAAGATCAGGATTTGTGGATCCAACTCGGTGGCGACCGAAAACATAAGCCGCGCCAGCATGCCGGCCGAATAGGTTTTGACTGGTAGGTGGATGAACTGGGCAAGCTCTGAAAACTCTATTATCGAATCGAGTCGCTCTTCGACCATCTTTCGGCTGATCAGCATCAGCGTCCCAAGGTTTCGGATATTCTGGATGCCGCTAACTTCAGGGTCCAGGCCAGCCCCCAAGGCAATCATCGATGTTACGCGGCCCTTGATGCTGACGGAGCCCTGCTCGGGTTCGTAGATACCGGCCAAGACCTTGAGCAGCGTGGTTTTGCCGGAACCATTATGCCCAACCAAGCCCAATCTATCTCCGTCCGTTAGGTTGAAGGTAATATTCGATAACGCTCGAAGCACCGCCACGTCGTTACCAGCCTTGAATAGTTTGCCGCCGACAGCCAAATTAAATACGGCATTGCGGACTGATTGGGCTTTAACGCTATAAAGCCAATAATCCAAGGTGACGGCATTCAAATTAATTGAGCTCATCATAAATAGCCCTAAAGCCAGAACACAATTCGACGGCGGAAGGCGGCAAGAAGTGAAATTCCAATCACCGCAGATACAGCCATTAACCCGAGAGAAGACATCCATTGATGTAGAGTCACGGTATGTCCCAACAAGGGCTGGCGCACAACCTCTAATAGTTGTGCGAAAGGATTGAGGTCCACAATTGCTCGCCGCCTGGCGCCAAGTTGCTCAGCCGTCCAGAATATTGGCATCAGAAAAAAAAGAAATTGTACCGCAAAGCTTGTCATATATCCAATATCGCGATACCTCGCGGAAATCATGCCGGTAACCAAAGACACGAAAAACATCGTCACGATAAGTATCAACAGGCCCGGTATAACTTCAATATTGGGCACCGGTAATAATCCCATCAGAAGAAGGGTAAGTGCAAAAGCCATAAGCTGGTGCGCAAAGTTTACCGCTTGTCTAAAGACGTGGAGATACACATAAAAAGAAGATGGAAAATTATGTACCTGCATCATGCCGGCAGAATTAATGAAAAGCTGAGCCCCTTCATTTATGGTCGATGATATCATGAACCAAACAAGAAGGCCGGCCATTACGTTCGGAAAGGTTTGCCGATAATCAGCATGGAATAGGCTCCCGTACACGAATGTCAGGGCGACTGCAGTCGCTACCAATCCACCCGCAATCCAGAACGGACCCAAAATAGTACGCTTGTAGCGGCTGAAGGTCTGCGTAAGGCCGACTCGCCACCAAACAGGGGCGAGCTGGGCTCCCTTAACGATATCGCGTACAGCAGCAACGACGCCGCTCGGCTGCACCATCAAATAGCTCCACTGCATGCTAGGGTTGGCGAGCATATCGCCTAGCAAGATCGCTTAGCCCGTTCAATCGGTCACTTTGCGGCGTCGGCAAACTCGTTCGCGAGATCGAACAAGTAGCGCGCGTAATCCGTTTTTCCCATTTGGTGGCCGATTTGCATGACGGCCTCCGGGGCGATCCAGCCATTACGCAGTGCGACTTCTTCGGGACAGGCGACCTTTACGCCCTGCCTGTGCTCGATCGCCTTGATGAATTCCGACGCCTCCAGCAAGCTGTCATGCGTACCTGTATCGAGCCAGGCAAAGCCTCTGCCCAATCTTTGAACTCGCAATTCGCCACGATCCAAATAGGTTTGATTGATGTCAGTGATCTCAATTTCGCCCCTAGCTGAGGGTTTAATTGCCTTTGCAATCTCGACAACGGTTTGGTCGTAGAAATAGAGGCCGGTTACGGCCCAATCAGATCTGGGATGAGCTGGTTTTTCTTCCAGCGAAATTGCTGTGCCGTTTTTATCGAACTCCACAACTCCGTATCGCTCAGGATCGCCTACCCGGTACGCAAATACCGTAGCGCCTTGTGTTAGCTTCGTCGCTTGCGCCATCATGGCGGGCATGTCGTGACCGAAGTACAAGTTGTCGCCCAAAATGAGCGCGATCGGCTCGCCGCCAACGAAATGCTCACCAACGATAAAGGCGTCCGCTAGCCCGCGCGGCGTATGCTGAACAGCATATTGGAAGCACACGCCCCACTTGGAGCCATCTCCCAGAAGTTTTTCAAAAATTGGCAAATCTTGAGGAGTTGAAATGATCAGTATCTCAGAAATCCCAGCCTGCATTAGGGTGCAGATTGGATAATATATCATCGGCTTGTCGTAGACGGGTAGCAGCTGCTTGCAGACAGCTTGCGTCACCGGGTACAGTCGAGACCCAGTTCCACCAGCAAGAACGATGCCCTTCATAAGTTTTCCTCAGAATTGTTTGGCAAAACTTCTTTATGATTCCGCTTGTTGGGGTTGCACAAGCACGCCCAATCTCTGGCCTGAATACTTCTCTTGCAGCGGCTCCCACCAATCGCGTCTGTCGATATACCATTGAACAGTTTTGCGGAGGCCGGTTTCGAACGTTTCATTGGCTCGCCAGCCGAGTTCGTTTTCGAGTTTTGAAGCGTCGATGGCATAACGCCGATCATGGCCAGGCCGGTCGGCAACGTAGCAAATTTGCTCTTGCCGCGAGCGGCCTTCCGCTGAAGGCGAAAGCTCATCCAGCAAGCCACAAATCCGGCCCACAACATGAAGATTGGTTCGTTCGTTGCGCCCGCCGATATTATACTTTTGACCTGGCGTACCGTGTTCGGCGATTAGACGGAGCGCGCGAACATGATCTTCAACGTATAGCCAGTCTCTCACGTTTTGCCCGTCCCCATAGACTGGAAGCTTCCGGCCTAGAAGCCCATTGATGATCGTCAGGGGAATCAGCTTTTCTGGAAAATGAAATGGACCATAGTTATTGGAGCAATTGGAAATGATCGTAGGGAGGCCGTATGTGTGGTGCCATGCAGAGACAAGATGGTCGGCCGCCGCCTTCGATGCGGAGTAGGGAGATCGGGGATCGTACGCGGTTTCTTCATGGAATAGCCCGCTGGGCCCCAAACTGCCGTAAACTTCGTCTGTAGATACGTGAATAAACCGAAATTTGCTCGCAGCGTGCGAGCCGAGCTCGCGCCAGTACTCAAGCGCAGCCTCCAGTAACGAGTAGGTGCCGACGATATTTGTATCTACAAAAGGGGTTGCGCTCGAGATCGAACGATCGACGTGTGATTCCGCTGCAAAATGCATAATCGTATCTGGTCGGAACCGATTAATTGCTTTTCCTATTAATTCTTGGTTGGCTATATCGCCTTTCAGAAAGGAATAGCTGTCGTGATCTTCAATACAGCGAAGCGCGGTTCCGGAGGCGGCGTAGGTAAGTTTGTCGATATTTAGAACTTCGTCTTTTGTGGTATTTATGAGGTATCGGCAGGCGGCTGACCCGATGAAGCCAGCACCCCCAGTTATTAGGACTTTCACAAACAGCCTCGTTCGCTATGGCCGACTATGACGTGTTCTGTTTAACAAGCGGATCGCTAAGGCGCGTGCTGGGTAGCGCACGCTGTTAAACCCAAGCAGCCGCCTTATCACGACACACTGCGATGTGCCTATGCGTAAAAAGTGGTCTGTAACCATAGATGGCCTATCACGTTAGGCTGACCTAATGCCACGAAACTGCACCGTTCTGCGTCCGACTTCCTAAGTGACTTGATCCTCTCACAATCAGTGGCGCGGTAAAAAGCTAAAGGCCACTTGATCTGTTGCGGTGAGGGGCTGGCTGCGCCGCGGTGATTTGTAAGCGAGCTCGGGGTGGCGGTGGCGCTAGTCGGCGGACGACAAGGCGCGGATCGTCGAGGGGGCGTTAGCGTAAGGGGCGACGGTGTCGGAGGTGGCGCGGAGGCACAATATCCGCTCGCAGCAGCTGTTCGGCTGGCGGCGGGGGATGCGGATCGTGGCCGCCGAGCCGCAGACGCGCTTCGTGCCAGCGCTGGTGGAGGCGGCTGAGCCTGGGAAGCTGCAGCGGGCACGGTCGAGGCTGGCGCGGACGGGGCGTGGCGATATCGAGCTGGAGATCGACGGGGGGGGCGTCGCGGTGATTCTCCAGCAGTTCGGGGTATGCTGCGCAGCTGCAGGCCAAACGCATTATAGAGGCGAGGGGCCTACTTGAGGCATGGCGTGGACGCGCCGATAGCCGTAGCGCCCCCGCGTTTGACGGATTTCCCAATCCGGGCCGCCCGGTCTCAAAACGAACAACGCTCCGGTCGTCCACCGTTGCGGTGGAGGTCAGGGCAACTTTCAAACAGCCAACCCACGTGATAACCAGCAACACTGAGAGAAGTGTGGGACGGTAGCCCTAGCGAGTGCGCGAATAAGCTCACTATATGAGCTGGCCAAAGAGCTTAGCGCTTCGATTGGGGGAACCTGATGAGAGTTAAGTGGAAAGCTCGATGGTCATAAATGTAACTAAACCTTTTCTTCCCGAGATTGCAGATTACAGCGAGCTCCTCTCACGTATTTGGAGCACGGGCTGGCTGACTAACAATGGGCCGATGGTGCTGGAACTCGAGGAAAGACTCAGGTCTTTTTTGGGAGTTAAGAATTTATCTTTTGTGTCAAATGGCACAATTGCGCTTCAAATTGCCATACGGTCCTTGAGATTGTCGGGGGAGATCATTACCACTCCGTTCTCGTACGTCGCCACTACGTCGACGATTGTGTGGGAACACTGCCGGCCGGTCATGGTCGATATAGATCCGCAGACCTTCAACATAGATCCGCGAAATATTGAGGGCGCGATTACGCCAAAAACCAGCGCAATTTTGGCCACGCACGTATATGGTAATCCGTGCGACGTAGTGGAAATTGAACGTATCGCAGCAAAGCATGGAATCAAGGTTATATACGATGCCGCCCATGCTTTTGGGGTAAGGTATTTAGAAGATTCTATATTCAATTTCGGTGATGTATCGTGTGTCAGTTTCCATGCGACGAAACTGTTCCATACAATTGAAGGTGGAGCGGTTATCGCGCGAGACGCAGAGGTGGATCACCTAGTTTCCAGGATGAGAAATTTTGGCCACGCATCACCGACGTCCTTTGATGAGATCGGAATTAATGGAAAGAATTCTGAATTCCACGCGGCTATGGGTCTCATCAACTTGCCACAAGTCTCAGAAATTATCGCGAAAAGGCATAAAATTTCGGAAAGATATCGTGGGCATCTGAAGCAAATATTGCGGCATCAGGAAATCGACTCAGAATGTGAATATAATTATGCGTACTACCCAGTGATATTTGAATCGGAAGAGGATTTGCTTAGGGGAATGGCTCGATTGAAAGAGCGAGACGTTCATCCTAGAAGGTATTTCTACCCCTCGCTCTCTAATTTACCGTATCTCGATAGCGCCTTCGACACGCCCGTTTGCGCGGACCTTGCTCCTCGTGCTCTTTGCCTGCCGCTTTATCCAAGTTTGGATTTGGCCGACGTAGACATGATTTGTGAGATTCTGCAGAGCGCGCTGGATAAATAGCGCGCCCATGTGTGTGAAGAATAAGTTTTGAGCTGATCCTTTGGAGGGAGGGGGTAGGAAGTGAGCGCGACGGCGAAAACTAGCGCGATCTTGATCGCTCGGAATAACGAGCGGACCGCGCATAGGGCGGTTGACAGCATTCTCTATCAGATCGATTCGCCTTGCGAAATCTTGATCGCTGATTGTGGGTGTTCTGACAATACGATTGAGATCGTGCGCGAGCGCCTCAAGGAGGCGGGCTGGGATCGGTACACGGTGTTGGGGGCTGGCGAAGGGAACGATTATACAGCTTTCCATTTTGCCATCGCGCGAGCAAAGGGGGAATATATAGCGTTTCTGGACGCGAACGATTGGTGGTCTCGGAGTGATAAGCTAAGAATTCAAATAAGTTTCCTGGATAGACATAGGGAATGCTCAGCGGCGTTCACGAACTTTTTCTTCTTTGACCCTGATAGGCTGGCTTTTTCCGCGCGTGACGCTATATCCGATAAATATTCCTACGTGAACACCAGGGATATTATATTAAATAATATTAGTTGTGGATTTTCAGTTTCAATGTATCGGTCCGCTTCCCTTTTTGGGATTCCGACCCTTGGCAGCAACATGCCGCCCGACTGTTGGATGTTTGACATCTTTGCTAGCAGAAAGGCACCGTTGGCGTTCTTGCATTCTGCTTGTGTCGTGCATCAGCTTGGGGGCGGGGCGTCTCGGGCAACGGGCCAGCAAGCAATTGAATTCAATGATGAGTTGACAGGTTGGCGATTTCACGAGGAATTTTCACGCTTGGCATCTGTTTTAGGCGTGGAGATAAAGCCCTCACCCAACAGCTTTGGAAGCAGAGCGTTCAGATAAGCTTGATGCGGCGTCGCGAGGTTCGCGCGAGAATATAGGTGATAGATTGCCAAAACTTACTATTCTTCTTGTTACTTACAACCACGAAAAATACATAGGCCAGGCGCTTGACGGTCTCCTCATACAGGAGGTGCCGTTTTCTTATGATGTTGTGATCGCTGATGACGCGTCGACAGACGAAACAAGGGAACACATAGCGCACCGGCTTTCTGAAGCTGGAATTGTGCATCGATTTCTCGATCATTCCAAAAATCTCGGCATTACAAAAAATTATCAGAGAGCCCTATTTAGTTGTTCTGGCGAGTATGTTGCTGTTCTCGAGGGTGATGACTACTGGGTTCGGACTGATAAACTCTCTAAACAGGTTGAGTATCTGGATATTCATAGAGAGTGCGCCGGATGCAGCGCAAACTATTTTGTTTATGATCAATCCGTCGAGCTCTTCTACCCGAGAATTCCTCAATCGGAAGATATTTCATACGTTGATTCAAGGAGTCTTATTGCCGACAATCTGATAGGAAATTTTTCAACTTGTGTATACAGGCGATCTTCGCTTTCGAATATACCGCGATCTGTTTTTGATGTGAAATCTTACGATTGGATAGTCAATATATGTATTTCTCAGCATGGATTGATTGCCTTTATGCATGAAATCATGTCGGTTTATAGGCTCCATTCGTCCGGAACATGGAGCGCCCTATCGAACGAAGAAAAGATTAGGGATCAGATTTTGCAGATAGAAACTTATGATGCCATCACCGGAAGGGTATTTGAGGCGGAATTCAAGGCTTTAAAGAATCGTTTAACTGGGCAGTTGGCTGGGAGTGGGCAGCTAAGGCGGCAGGGCTGGGTCGGAGGAGCTCTTCGGCTGATCCATTCATTCGTTCCGCCAATTGTGCTCCGTGGTTTGCGGCGGACCATTCCAAATGGGATGCGACGATTGATCTTAGGGGTAATGGGGTACTGATAAATGGTAGCGCCGGCTGTTTCCGTAATCATGCCAGCTTTCAATCATGCGCCGTTTGTGGCTCAAGCTATTGAGAGTGTCTTACAGCAGGACTTTTCTGACTTCGAGCTGCTTGTGGCGGATGATGGGTCCGCCGATGGAACGGCCGAGGTCGTCAGGGGGGTTAGCGATCCACGAGTCAAGCTGTTTGCGCATAGTGCGAACCGAGGGGCGGGGATTGTAACTCGCGAGCTTATTGAGCGGAGTGTCGGTCGCTATATAGCGCTGATCAATTCTGACGATATGTGGTTACCCGGTAAGCTCTCGGTTCAGGTCGGGCATATGGAGACTCATCCAGAGTTGGGCGCAGTATTCGGTAAAGCGCGCTTTATGAATGGTCGCGGCGAGGGTATTCCAAAAGCAGATTTGCCGTTTGGTACTGTATTTGATCAAAAAAATCGAAGTCAGGGTCTCTGGTTAAGGCATTTCTTCACAAAGGGGAATTGCATTTGTCACCCCACAATGCTTATAAAAAGAGACCTATATGAAGAATTGGGGGTATATGACAATAGACTTAGACAGCTTCCAGATTTTGATATGTGGGTTCGGCTGGTTAAGCGTTACCCCATATTTATTCATGATGTTAGCATGGTAAACTTCCGTATAGTCGGAGATGGCAATGCTAGCAGTGACACCCCGGTAAATGGGGTGAGAACGATTAACGAGCACATGCTTATTGCCGAGAATTTTTTCTCAGATATTCCTGATAAGGTCTTTGCTGAAGGATTTGCAGATCTTTTTAAAATTAAGAACGCGCCGGAGGATTTCTACGAAATAGAGAAGGCCTTTCTCTATTTTATTGAAGTTCCTTGGCTGGATCATATGTATAAGATTATCGGTTTGGATAAATTGTATAAATTGCTCAATAACGACAGGTATCGCGAAATTTTGCTCGATGAATATAGTTTTGACGACCGTGCTTTCCATGCATTGATGGGAAGGGCGGACGCCTTTAGGCCGCCTTCGGCTTCCGCCCCCGTGTTGCCCACGGCGGACCTTGCATCCGTGCCTCGGGACCGTCTGGTCTCGGAGCTCTGGCGGAGGGTCCGACAGAAGGTGACCGGCTCGATAGGATTGGATCTGAGCTAGAGTTTCGGTGCTTTCTCCCCCTTAGAGCGTAATCGTTTCAGGACGGGGCGTGTCCTGAGTTGACTAGGTAGTTGGCGCATTCGGCTGGGCTGAAGTGTTCGAGCAGGGTTCCGATGCGTCGCCAGGTGGCTTCGACGGCGCGCTCAGCGGTCTTGCTGCGAAGGGCTGTCGCCCGAACCGTCCAGCAGCTTTGGAAAGCTATCGCCCTAGCCATCGACGCTTTCACACCCAACGAATACGCAAACTACTTCGCCGCCGCAGGATATGACGCAGACTGATCGGAAAATGCTCTGTAAGCGGGCTGATCTGCTCCCCGGAAACTGGATTGATCTGAGCTGGAGTTTTCCGCGCCGGAATTCCCAGGCTGGGAGGAGCGGAAGACGATGAAGGCATCGAAGTTTTCGGACGCCCAGAAGGCGTTCATTTTGAAGCAAGGCGCCGACGGATTGTCATTTGCCGCCGGGCGGGGATCAGCTAGGTGACCTATTTCAACTGGAAGAAGAAGTACGACGGCCCGCTGCCGACGGAAATGAAGCGGTTGAAGCAGCTGGAGGACGAGAACGCCAAGCTGCGGAAGGTGGTGGCGGACCTGTCGTTGGATCGGGAGATACTGCAGGACGTCATCCGCCGAAAGCTCTGAGGCCTGCTCCCAAGCGCGAGCTGGTGGACGGGGCGTGTAGCGATTGGGGGTGTCGATCCGGCGGGCCTGCCGGGTTCTCGAGGTCGACACCTCCACCTATCACTACAAGTCCCGCCGCCCCGAGCAAGCCAGTCTTGACGCCCGGATCCGGGAGGTCTGTCAGACGCGGGTGCGCTACGGCTATCGGCGCGTCCACGTCATGCTTCAGCGCGAGGGCTGGCGGATCAACATCAAGAAGGCCCATCGCATTTACAATGCGTTGGGCCTGCAGCTGCGCAACAAAACCCCGAAGCGGCGGGTGAAGGCCAAGCTTCGGGAGGATCGCCGTGACGCTGTCGCGCCCAACGAGACCTGGGCGATGGACGTCGTCCATGACCAGCTGGCCACCGGCCGGAAGATCCGGATTTTGACCGTGGTCGACACCTTCATACGCTTTTCGCCGATCATTGATCCGCGGTTCAGTTATCGGGCGGAGAACGTCGTCGAGGCCTTGGATCGTATCTGCGCCGAGGTGGGCTTTCCGAGGGCTATCCGGGTCGACCAGGGCTCAGAGTTCATCTCCCGGGCCCTGGACCTTTGGGCTTACAGCCGCGGCGGCACCCTGGACTTCTCCCGGCCGGGCAAGCCCGCGGACAACGCCTTCATCGAAGCGTTCAACGCACGCCTCCGGGCGGAGTGTCTGAACGCCCACTGGTTCCTCGCCCTTGCCGACGCGGCGGAAAAGTTGGAGGCTTGGCGCAATTGCTACAATGAGGTCCGGCCCAATGGGGCCATCGGGCAGAAGACCCCGATCTCACTGACAAATCACCGTGGCGCAGCCAACCGGTCACAATAACAGAGGCCGGAAAACTCGAGCCTCAGCCGGTCCAAAGATGGGTGTCAGACCAAGAGGATCAAATCACTTGGGAAGTCGGACGAGAAATAGGGCGCGGCAGGGGCGAAAAAAGGGGGCAAATGATCTTCAACTTGACCGCAACGCGTCCATTCCCTTAGGCCATGGCCTCGCAACCGGTTCGTGAGGCCCTCTATGTCGAATGCAGACAAGCTGAAGCAAGCGTTTGTCGAAGCCCTACAGGTTAATTCTTCCGTGATCACGGATAGCCTCGCCTACGAGGGCATCCGCGAATGGGATTCCGTCGCTCATATGCAGCTGGTGGCGGCGCTTGAGGAGGCGTTTGATATCATGCTCGATACGGATGACATCATTGATATGAGCAGCGTAGCCAAAGCCAAAGAAATTTTGGCCCGGTACGGCGTGGCATTTAACCGCTAGCGGCGAAGCGCAGCAGCTCTTCCCGGTTGAGATTCCGATAAACGGGATACCTTTCAGTCATCTCCCAAGAAAGAGCGGTAGCAATGTCAGGCCTGCTGGATGGAAAACTGGCTCTAGTAACTGGGGCCGGCCGGGGCATCGGTTTCGCAACTGCGCTCGCGTTTGCGAGAAATGGCGCTCGTGTACTGTTGAACGGCAGAAGTGTCGAGCGGGCGGCAGAGGCCGCCAAACTGATCTGCGAAACAGTACCCGGTGCAGATGTTCGACCCCTAGTTTTTGACGTGACAGATTCAGGAGCCGTGAAGTTAGCCTTCAGCGAGGTTCATAAGGAGTATCAGGGTCTCGATATTTTAGTAAATAACGCTGGAGTTCTAAAAGACGCGCTCGTCGGCATGGCTTCTGAGCAAATGTTTCAGGAGGTCATGGGTGTTAACCTGTCGGGCACATTTAAATGTGCCCAGTTTGCTGCGCGATTGATGGCTAGGGCTGGGTCTGGAAGCATTATCAATATCAGCTCTATTGTTGGTAGATATGGAAATGCTGGACAATCTGTGTACGCGGCAAGTAAGGCTGGCGTTATTGGCTTGACGTTGTCGCTAGCAAAGGAGCTCGCGCCGGCCAACGTCCGGGTTAACGCTATCGCCCCAGGCTTTATAGAGACCGATATGATTGCGAGCGTGCCTGAGGAGAAGCGGAGGGCAATTATAGACGGAATAAAAATGGGGAAAATGGGAACCGCTGAAGATGTAGCGAATGCTGCCATTTTTCTTGGGTCAGAACTTTCATCTTACGTGACTGGCCAAGTTCTCGGCGTTGATGGGGGCATGACTATATGATGTCTATAACGGAACGCCTTGGCCAGTTTGGGGCGTCCATTCTTGCGTCTGATGACTGCGGCGCTGTCCTGACATACCAGCAGGCTGCAACCGCCTCGGCGTTCTGGAGGGGGAGACTCGGGTGCGAGCAAAAATCACTAGTTGTACTGCTGGTGGACAATACCTGCGCTCATGTGGAGGCGTACCTAGGAATTTTAGGTGCCGGGCACGCAGTCATGCTGGTCGGGCACGAAATTTCAGCTGCGGCGCTAGAGAATATTATAGCAGTTTATGAGCCGGAGGCCGTAGTAGGACGAGAAGGTCTTCCGTTAAAGGTTGAGCGCTTTCCCGGCGGTGGGCATATTTCACACTTGACGGACGTGCTTCTAAGTACTTCCGGCAGCACTGGAACGCAAAAATTTGTACGATTTAGCCAAAAGCAGCTAGCAGAAAACGCTGCGTCAATAGTCAAGTATCTCGATCTGGGCAGCGATGAGCGGCCGATAGCGCACCTCCCTTTCCATTACTCGTATGGATTGAGCATTATTCATAGTCATATCGCGGTTGGAGCCACCGTTCTTCTTACTTCTAAATCTATTATGGAGAGTGGATTTTGGGCGCGGATTGAGGAGGACGCTGCAACGTCTCTATCAGGAGTGCCGTTTCATTTTGAGACGATGCTTAGAATGCGAGCTTTTAGAAAGCCGTTGTCATCTCTGCGAACGTTGACGCAAGCTGGAGGGCGGCTGGCGCCCGAAGCTGTTGAGCAGATTGGTCACTTGGCGTCAGAAAGAGGGTGGCGCTTCGTCGTCATGTATGGCCAGACGGAAGCAGGGCCCCGTATCTCCTACTTGCCACCGGCAAGCTGCGTAGCGCATCCCTCTTCAATAGGCGTGGCTATTCCAGGGACCTCGATCTCACTTGTGGATCAAAATGGTGACCCGATTGTCGAGGACGGGGAAGAGGGAGAGCTTTTGGTCGTTAGCCCTAGCGTTATGCTCGGTTACGCGGAGCGGCGAGCAGATTTGGCCCTTGGCGACGTCAACAACGGACGGCTTTTTACAGGTGACTTGGCCACGCGCGATGGCCAAGGGTTATTTTATATCACTGGACGGAAAAGTCGTTTTATTAAGCTTCACGGCAACCGGATCAACTTGGAGACAATCGAAAGGCGCTTGGCAAGTCTTGGGTTAGATGTTGTTTGCGTGGGTGAGGATGATCGCCTTTGGGTGGTGAATAAGGGGGAGGTGCCGGCAGAGCAGTTACGTTCAGTGATCGCCGAGGAATTTTCCTTTCCCTTGCGAGCGCTTAATTTTGCGCGGGTAGAAGTGCTTCCGCGCTCCTCATCCAATAAGATACAGTACAATGAGCTCCTGAAGAATTTGAAGGAGGGGGCGCAATGAATAGAGAACCTCCGAGCGAATTGAGCGTCTATGGAGTGCCTCAGTTGGTCAAGCGGGAGCTCCTGCTCGAGGACCTGCGGCGTTTGACCCAAAAGCATGTCGATTCATGCAAAGAATACAAGGCTATTCTGGATGCTCGAGGATGGGGGGCCTCGGAGGCTCGCTCTTTAGAAGACTTGCCATTTCTTCCTGTGGGGCTGTTCAAAACGGAAACATTGAAGTCAGTTCCCGTCGCGGATATTGTTAAGACGCTCACGTCCTCCGGAACTACGGGGCAGGCCGTTTCCAGAATATATCTGGATAAAGAAACTGCGATGATGCAATCCCGCGCTCTAATAAAAATTATGCAAAATTTTATCGGCAAAGAGCGTCTTCCCATGCTCATCGTCGATCATCCTGGCATCGTTAAGGATAGAAATTCTTTTTCAGCACGCGGTGCCGGTATACTAGGTATGGCGAATTTTGGTAGGGATCATTGTTACGCTCTTCGTGATGAAGACATGTCTCTTGATGAGGGGAAGTTGGAAGATTTTTTGCGCCGAAATCGAGGGGGGAAAGTTCTTATATTTGGTTTTACATTCATGGTCTGGAAGTATTTTGTAAAGCCAATTCTTGATGGCGGTATGGACGTAGCTCTTGATAACGCTGTTTTGGTCCATAGTGGGGGCTGGAAAAAGCTGGAAGATGAGGCCGTCGACAACGCGACTTTTAAACGTTTTGCCTTCGAGGCGGCGGGAATTTCAAGAGTCCACAATTTTTATGGGATGGTCGAGCAGGTCGGATCGGTTTTTGTTGAATGTTCTGAGGGATATTTACATGCTCCAATACACGCCGATGTAATTATTCGCTCTCCTAGGGATTGGTCTGCATTGAATGTCGGCGAGAGTGGATTAATACAGGTGATTTCGACGCTGCCTCATTCTTATCCTGGCCATTCCCTGCTGACTGAAGACCGGGGGATGGTGGTTGGAGAGGATGATTGTCGGTGCGGACTAAAGGGGCGGTACTTTTTGGTATTGGGGCGATTGCCACGCGCGGAGGCTCGAGGGTGCAGCGACACTTTTGAAGCGAAGCGCAAAGGGTGAATGTTGATATGCTGCATGCGCACATTCTTGACGACGTAAGAGTAATTGTGCCGCGCGGCCATGGCGTTGAAGAGGTAACATCGCAGCCCGCCTGGACGCCCTTCCGGAAGGAAGCAGTCGCATTCGTGTCAGCACTTTCAAGCGCTATTTTGCGCAATCCCGAGTTCAGAAATTTTCCAGAGCTTGTTGCTTTCGCACATCAGATGCGGCCTAAGAAACTCGAAAGCATTCTGGAAACTTTAGGCAGGCAAACGGATGGCGCGGTTATCCGTGGGCGAGGAGTGATTTTACATTTCGCTCCGGCAAATGTTGATACGATATTTTTGTACTCTTTGATTCTTTCTATGTTGGCCGGTAACGCCAATATTGTTCGTATTTCAAATAAGAAAAGCGATCAGGTCGACATAATTCTGAATTTACTCGATGAATTGACGCGGCAGCCAGAGCATTTGAAAATGGGGGGCCGCATGGCGATCGTGCGGTATGACCACAGTGATGCAATTACCGGCTGGTTGTCCTCGATTGCCGATGTCCGGGTGATTTGGGGGGGGGATAGTACCGTCGAGGCTATCCGGTCACATCCTCTCCGACCTGCGGCGCGCGAACTAACGTTTCCAGACCGATGGTCTCTCGCCGTCTTTGACGCAAAAAAAGTTGAGGAAGAAGTGGATCGGTTGGCCTACCACTTTGCGAATGACGCATATTGGTTTGCGCAACTGGCATGCTCTTCACCTAGGGGGGTAGTATGGCTGGGGGGCGCTGATACGGCCGCGAGAGTTTCCAAGAAATTCTTTGATCGATTGGAGATGGAGGCGACGCGTCATGAAAGATTTCTCTCGCCGAGCGATTTTGTAAGTAAGCGATTATTCGAAGACACCGTGGCGGCGCATAAAAAAGTAAAAATTAGAATGGGGAATGATAATTTAGTTAGTGTGATAGATTTGCAAGGTGATGAGATTCCGGCATTCGACGTTCATTGTGGAGGGGGGTTATTTTATAATATTTACCTGGATTCCCTTGCTGACTTGCAGGGTATTCTTAGCAATAAAGCGCAAACGATCGTCAGTGCAGGAATTTTGGCATCGGAATGGCGGAGTTTTATTTCTCAGCCTGGCGTAATTGGGGTGGACCGTATTGTAGAGGTGGGGCAAGCGCTTACTTTTTCATCTGTTTGGGATGGCGTTGATTTGATGAGGGAGTTCACGAGGTTAACAGTAGTCGATTTAAGGGAGTAATTCGAGGTGTCTTCGGCGCTTTAATTCCTCTTCTGCGCACTACTGGCTAAGCCTTCGAGAAAAGTCATAATCGAGGAAAACGTGTTTACAGCCCATAATATCCTATTGCCGAATGGTCGAAAGACAATTCCTGATAGTGACGCTCTTATTTCTGAAAGTGGGCAGATGAAATCTGTAAGCAGATTTATTAATCTGCTTTACCGGGGTGATTATTATGGAAAATCAATTGTTGATCTTGGTTGTCTGGAGGGCGGGTACACGGTAGAATTTGCCAAAATGGGAATGATTTCTACTGGTATTGAGGTGAGATCTTCTAATATTTATAATTGTAAGATTGTGGAATCTGAATTTTCCTTAGGCAATCTACGATTTATCCAAGATGACGCGTGGAATCTTGAAAGGTATGGCGTTTATGATGTCGTGTACTGCTCTGGTCTCTTGTATCACCTGGACAGGCCTCTGTCATTTCTGAAGATGATTTCGCGATGCGCTCGCGATGCAGTCATTATTCACACCCATTTTGCGCCGAACTTTGACAGCGAAGTGTTTAGGCTATCTTCTCTCGTTGAGAGCGAGGGTCTATCGGGGCGATGGTACTTGGAGCATGATATCGACGACGTCGAAGAATTGGACAGATTCAGATGGACGTCGTGGTCTAATAAGAAATCATTCTGGCTTGAGCGGAAGAGTATACTGCAAGCCATTAATGATGTCGGGTTTAACATCGTGATGGAGCAATTTGACTGGCTTGAGCCCAATGTGGTCAGCGCAATGTCAGAGGGCGGATACTACGAAAGTCACTCTAGAGGGTTATTCGTAGGAGTGAAGCGATAGAGGTGATAGCAGCAGCTCTCGGCTGAGCCGAAACACTCGGTCACCAAGTTTGTCTCGCTGCCGGCGCAGGCGCGTTTTAAGAGCGCCGCGCAGTCAGACCTAGGGCCTCGCCATGAGCATCGCTTTCATCGACCTCGCCGCCCAGCAGCGCCGGATTCGTCCGCAGTTGGACGCGGCCATCGCCAGGGTGCTCGATCACGGCGCCTATGTGATGGGGCCGGAGGTGCGTCAGTTTGAGGCCGAACTGGCCGCGTTCGCCGGGGCCGGGCACTGCGTGTCGTGCGCCAACGGCACAGACGCCATCGCCCTGCCGCTGTGGGCCTGGCGGGTCGGGCCGGGCGACGCGGTCTTCTGCCCGAGCTTCACCTTCGCGGCGACGGGCGAAGTCGTGCCCTGGACGGGCGCCTCGCCGGTGTTCGTCGACGTGCTGCCGGACACCTACAATCTCGATCCGGTCAAGCTCGACGCCGCCATCGAGGCGGTGAAGGCCGAGGGTAAGCTGACGCCCAAGGTGATCATTGCCGTCGACCTGTTCGGCCAGCCCGCCGACTATCCGGCCATCGCGGCGGTGGCCAGGAAACACGGCCTCAAGCTGATCGCCGACAGTGCGCAGGGGTTCGGTTGCACCCTGAACGGCGACCATCCCGGCCATTGGGCCGACGTCGTCACCACCAGCTTCTTTCCGGCCAAGCCTCTGGGCTGCTACGGCGACGGCGGGGCGATCCTGACCGATGACGCCGCCCTGGCCGAGTTGCTCGACAGCCTGCGGGTGCATGGCAAGGCCGTGGCGAGCGACATCGCCGGCCGCACCTTCGACCACGACCCCAAGTACCTGAACATGCGCGTCGGCATGAACTCGCGGCTGGATTCCATCCAGGCGGCGGTGCTGATCGAGAAGCTCAAGCTGTTCCCCGAAGAGATCGCCCTGCGCAACGTCGTCGCCGACCGTTACGCCGAGGGGCTTACAGGGCACGTGGCGGCCGTTCCGACGGTGATCGAGGGCGGCGTTTCCGTCTGGGCGCAGTACACCATCGAGCACAAGGATCGGGACGGCCTGGCCGCGCACCTGAAGACCCAGGGCGTGCCGACGGCGGTCTACTACCCGATCCCGATGCACAGACAGGACGTCTATTCGGTCTATCCGCAGCCCGGCGGTCTGCCGGTCACCGAGGCCAAGGCCGAGACCGTGATCAGCCTGCCCATGCATCCCTATCTCGACGTCGAGACCCAGGACCGCATCATAGCGGCGGTGAAGGGTTTCAACGGCTGAGCAGGGTGTGCGGCCGCGCGCCCCGCGGGGACGGAACCCGGGAAACTAAAAGGGTTCTGCACCTGGCGCCTTGACTTTTCGCGCTGCAGCATGGATATGAGAGCGGCGCGAGGGCTCAAGGCCTGCGCGATATCCGGCGCTGCAGCCGCGTGAGGGGGCCTGGGTTCAGGCCCTCGCCTGCAGGGCGCCGCTGAAGTTTCCATAGATCGCCCATTACGCGGGGGCGTTTTCCGTTTGACCCCGCGCTCGCCGCTAAAGCCGATGCTTTGGCGGGTGCGGCCGTTCATGAAAGACTCGCGTGACCCAGTTCACCGACACCAAATTCACGTCCCTGGGCCTGGCCCAGCCGATCCTGAAGGCCCTTGCGGCCGAAGGCTATGAGACCCCGACCCCGATCCAGGCCCAAGCCATCCCGTCCGTGCTGGCCGGCAAGGACCTGCTCGGCATCGCCCAGACCGGCACCGGCAAGACGGCGGCCTTCGCCCTGCCGATCCTGCACCGCCTGGCGGAAGACCGCCGGCCCAGCCCGCGCCGCGGCGCGCGCTGCGTCGTGCTGTCGCCGACCCGCGAGCTGGCCACCCAGATCGCCGAAAGCTTCCGTCGCTACGGCAAGCACCTGAACATGAGCGTCGCCGTCATCTTCGGCGGCGCCAAGTACGGCCCGCAGATCAAGGCCCTGGCCGGCGGCCTCGACATCCTGGTCGCCACGCCCGGCCGCCTGCTCGACCACATCGCCGAGCGCAACGCCGACCTGTCGACCACCGAGATCCTGGTGCTCGACGAAGCCGACCAGATGCTCGACCTCGGCTTCCTGCAGCCGATCCGCAAGATCATCGGCCGCATGAGCCGCCAGCGGCAGAACCTGTTCTTCTCGGCCACCATGCCGACCGAGATCGGCAAGCTGGCCGGCGAGATGCTGGTCGACCCCGCCCAGGTGACGGTGACGCCGGTCGCCTCGACGGTGGAGCGCATCAACCAGCGCCTGCTGTTCGTCGAGGCGCCGCGCAAGCGGGCCCTGCTGGCCGAGCTGATGGAGGAGGAGAACATCCGCCGCGCCATCGTCTTCACCCGCACCAAGCGCGGCGCCGACCGTGTGGCGCAATATCTCGATAAGGCCGGTATCACCGCCGCGGCCATCCATGGCGACAAGAGCCAGGGCCAGCGCGAGCGCGCCCTGGCCGCTTTCAAGAAGGGCGAGGTCCGGGCGATGGTCGCCACCGACATCGCCGCGCGCGGCATCGACATCGACGGCGTCAGCCACGTCATCCAGTACGAGCTGCCGCAGGTGCCCGAGGCCTATGTCCACCGCATCGGCCGCACCGCGCGGGCCGGGGCGGAAGGCGCGGCGATCGCCTTCTGCGCCGACGACGAACGCAACCTGCTGCGCGACATCCAGCGGCTGATCAAGCTGACCATCCCGTCCTTCGACCGTCGCAACGACAAGGGGCTGGCGCTGATGGCGGCGGCCACGGCCAGCCTGCCGGCCGCCGAACAGGCCTTGCCGCAGAAGAAGGACAGGCCGGCCCGTCCGCCGCGCCGGCGCGGCGGCGGCGGCCAGCGCTCCCCGCGTGACGGCGAGGGCCGTCCGCAGGGCCAGGGCCAGGGCGCCGCTCGCCAGGACCAGGGCGCGGGGCGCAAGCGCAACAACGGCCCGTCCGGCCGTCCGGCCGGCCGCGCGCCGGCCCAGAAGCCCAAGTGGAGCCCGCTGGAGGGCTGACGCCTATGGCGCCGGTCTGATGTCGGCTAAGGGAGGGGGATGACGAATCCCCCTTCCACCTCTCGCCCGGCGGCCTTTCTGGACCGCGACGGCGTGCTCAACGTCGACCATAACTATGTGCACAGGCCCGAAGACCTCGAATGGGTTCCGGGCGCGCGGCGGGCCGTGGCGCGGCTTAACGAGCAAGGTTTCCTGGTGATCGTCGTCACCAACCAGTCGGGGGTCGGCCGCGGCTACTACACCGAGGCCGACGTCGATCGGTTCCACGCCCGGCTGCAGGCGGACCTGGCCGAAGATGGCGCTCATATCGACGCCTTCTACATTTGTCCCTTCCACCGCGACGCGACCGTCGAGCGCTATCGCCATCCGGACCATCCGGACCGCAAACCCAACCCCGGCATGATCCTGCGCGCCGCCGCCGATTGGAATGTCGACCTCGCCGGCTCGTTCATGGTCGGCGACAAGAACAGCGACATCGAGGCGGCGCGGGCGGCGGGGGTTCCCGGCTGGCTGTTCGAGGGCGGCGACCTCGACGCGTTCATCGCCGCCCGCCTCCCGCTCTGAGCGGGTTTCAGGTTCAGTAGGCGGCGTAGCGGGGCGCGGCCGGCCTGACGTGGTCGGCGCGGACATAGCCCACCCCGACGCCGTCGCGGCCGACCAGCAGCCAGTCGCCGCCGCGCACCCGCGCCATGACGTGGAAGGTCTCTCCCCCCGCCACCCGGCCGACCTTGGCCGCCCGCGCCGACGGCGCGGCGCGCAACGGCTCGGCCGCCTGGGCGCGGAAGCGGTCGTTCACGGCGTCGAAGGGCGCGGCCGTCACGTAGGCCGCCAGCCGATAGCCGTCGTTGGCGCGGGCCGGGCCCGATCCGCCGCCGGCGCCCCAGGCGCGGAACCCGCTTCCGCCGCTGATGGGGTCGCAGCCGACGTGGAAACCGAAACTCTGATTGCAACCGACGATGCCGCCGCCGATCGGGCGGCTCTGCGCCTGGGCGTCGGCGGCGGCCAGAAGGCCGAAGACCGCCATTGCCGCGGCGGCCGCGGCGGCGCATGCGGGCGAGCTGGCCGGGCTCGACATCGGAAAGCCTCCCCTCCACCAGGGCCTCGGCCCTGTGACGCCCACCTTGGCCGACCTTGTCTGAACGGGCTTCGGCAGGGCCGGTCAGCTTCTGTTCAGGTTCGGGCGAGACCGGGTTTCGCGAAAGATTTACGCGGAAGGGTGCGAGGGGCGGCGAAATCCCCACGGTTCTGCGCTAGACGGGGATCAATGATGCCCTTTTGGCGGAGAATCCACGCATGAGCGACCGCATGCCCGGTCTGCCCCCCGTCGTCGCGTCGGCCCTGGATCTGATCGGCAGGACGCCGATGATCGAGGTGACGCACTTCGACGTCGGCCCCTGCCGGCTGTTCCTGAAGCTTGAGAACCAGAACCCCGGCGGCTCGATCAAGGACCGGGTCGCCCTGTCGATGATCGAGGCGGCCGAACGGGACGGCCGGCTGAAGCCCGGCGGCACGATCATCGAGGCCACCGCCGGCAACACCGGCCTGGGTCTCGCCCAGGTCGCGGCGCTGAAGGGCTACAAGCTGATCCTGATCGTGCCCGACAAGATGGCGCGCGAGAAGATCCTGCACCTGCGGGCCATGGGCGTCGACGTGCGCCTGACCCGCTCGGACGTCGGCAAGGGCCATCCCGAATACTATCAGGACATGGCTCAGCAGATCGCCCAGCAGACCGGCGCGTTCTACGTGAACCAGTTCGAGAACCCGGCCAACCCGCTGGCCCACGAGACCGGCACCGCGCCGGAAATCTGGGAGCAGATGGGCCACGACGTCGACGCGGTGGTGGTCGGCGTCGGCTCGGGCGGCACCATGACCGGCATCGGCCGTTTCCTGCGCAAGCACTCGCCCAAGACCGAGATCGTGCTGGCCGACCCGGTCGGCTCGATCCTGTGCCGCTATGTCGAGACCGGCGAGCTGGTCGAGGCCGGTTCGTGGACGGTCGAGGGCATTGGCGAGGACTTCATTCCCGACAACGCCCAGATGGACCTGGTCGCCAAGGCCTATTCGATCAGCGACCGCGAAAGCACCGAGACCTCGCGCGAGCTTCTGGTGCGCGAGGGCGTGCTGGCCGGGTCGTCCTCCGGCACCCTGCTGGCGGCGGCCCTGCGCTATTGCCGCGAGCAGACCGAGCCCAAGCGGGTGGTCACCCTGGTCTGCGACACCGGCTCGAAATACCTGACCAAGGCGTTCAACGACTTCTGGGTCGCCGCCCAGGGCTTCACCCAGCGCGAACTGAAGGGCGAGGTCAGCGACCTGATCACCAAGCGCTATTCCGAGGGCGGCGTCATCGTCATCGGGCCGGACGACACCTTGCTCACCGCCTACAACCGCATGCGTTCGTCGGACATCAGCCAGCTGCCGGTGGTCGATCACGGCCGGCTGGTCGGCATCCTCGACGAGAGCGACATCCTGGCGGCGGTCGAGGGCTCCGAGCAGCATCGCGCCGCCAAGTTCAAGACGCCGGTGCGCGAGGCGATGACCAGCCGCGTGCGGACGTTGCAGGCGCACGAGCCCGTCGACGCCCTGCTGCGGGTGTTCGACCGCGACGAGGTGGCGGTGGTGCTCGACGGCGAGGAGTTCGTCGGCCTGGTCACCCGCGTCGACCTCATCAACCACCTGCGGCTGACGGCCTGACCGTGCCGGGATCGGAGCCTTCGCCGCCCGGCGCGGCGCGGGCCTCGTTCGCGGGCGAGGACGACATCCGCCGCATCGGCGAAGGCGTGCTCGCCCGCACCCTGCCCAAGGCGGAATGGACCCACGCGGCCCATTTCGCCGCGGCGCTGTGGATCGTCGCCCGGCGGCCGGACCTTGCGGCCGAACGCGACATGCCCGGCCTGATCCGCGCCTATAACGAGGCGACCGGCGTGGCGAACACCGACCATGGCGGCTACCACGAGACCATCACCCAGGCGTCGCTGCGCGGCCTGCGGGCCCACCTGGCCGCCGCCCCGGCCGGCGAGCCGCTGCACCGGACCTGCAACGCCCTGCTGGCCTCGCCGCTGGGCGACAAGCGCTGGCCGGCGGCTTACTGGTCGCAGGCCCTGCTGTTCTCGCCGGCGGCGCGGCGGGCCTGGGTCGATCCCGATCTCGCGCCCCTGCCGTTTTGACCATCCCTGCGGCCGGCCGGATGTTTTCTGACCTGTCGTCTCCGCCCGCCAGGGCTATAAGCCGACCTCCAACCGAGCCCGGCCCGTCCGTTTTGCGGACGGGCGCGCGGACTTCGAGCACAAGGACTTCTCGATGAGCGCCCCGGACGGCAAGAACCGCCTCGCCTTCGCCACCCGCACCATCCACGCCGGCCAGAGCCACGACCCGACCACCGGCGCGGTGATGACGCCGATCTACGCCACCTCGACCTACGCCCAGCAGAGCCCCGGCGTGCACAAGGGCTTCGAATACGCCCGCAGCCAGAACCCGACGCGCTTCGCCTTCGAACGCTGCATCGCCGACCTGGAGGGCGGAACCCAGGCCTTCGCCTTCGCCTCGGGCCTCGCGGCCGGGGCGACGGTGATCGACCTGCTGAACGCCGGCGACCATGTCATCGCCTCCGACGACATCTACGGCGGCAGCTTCCGCCTGTTCGAGCGGGTGAAAAGGCGCACCTCCGGCCTTGAGTTCAGTTTCGTCGACCTGTCCGACCTCGCCGCCGTCGAGGCCGCCGTGCGGCCGAACACGCGGATGATCTGGGTCGAGACCCCGACCAACCCGACGCTCAAGCTGGTCGACCTGGCCGCCGTCGCGGCCATCGCCAAGGCGCACGGCCTGATCTCGGTGGCCGACAACACCTTCGCCAGCCCCTATGTCCAGCGCCCGCTGGAGCACGGCTTCGACATCGTCACCCATTCGACCACCAAGTACCTGAACGGCCATTCCGACATGATCGGCGGCGTGGCGGTGGTCGGCGAGAACGAGGCGCTGCGCGACCAGCTCAAGTTCCTGCAGAACGCCCTGGGCGCGATCTCGGGGCCGTTCGACAGCTTCCTGGCCCTGCGCGGCCTCAAGACCCTGGCCCTGCGCATGGAGCGCCATTGCGCCAGCGCCCTGCGCATCGCCCGCTGGCTGGAGAGCCGCGAGGACGTCGAGCGGGTGATCTATCCGGGCCTGGAGAGCCACCCGCAGCACGACCTCGCCAAGCGCCAGATGCACGGCTTCGGCGGCATCGTCACCGTGGTGCTCAAGCGCGACCTGGAAGCCACCCGCAAGGTGCTCGAACGCACGCGCCTGTTCACCCTGGCCGAGAGCCTGGGCGGGGTCGAGAGCCTGATCGAGCACCCGGCGATCATGACCCACGCCTCGATCCCCGCCGAGCAGCGGGCGGCCATCGGCATCACCGACGGCCTCATCCGCCTGTCGGTGGGCATCGAGGACTGCGACGACCTTATCGCGGATCTGAACGCGGCTTTCGCCGGCTGACCTTGGCGGCCAGCTTGCCGGCCGCCGCCTCGATCCGATTGGACGGGGCGGCGCGCTTGGCCGGCGCCGGCGTCGGCGGATCGGGAATCCTCGGCGGCGGGATCAGTCCGGCCAGGTCGGAGGGCGTCGCCTTCGCCCGGGGGGCGGCCGTCGGCCGCTCAGGCGGATTGATCTGCACCTGGTGCGGATAGGGGATCGAAAGCCCGGCCGCGTCGAAGGCCAGCTTGACCCGGCGGATCATGTCGAACCGCACGTCCCAATAGACGTCGAGGTCGGCCCAGGCGCGCAGGGTGACGGCCACGGCGCTGTCGCCCAGGGCGGTCAGGTTGGCCCACGGCTCGGGATCGGTCCGCACCCGCGGGTCCGAGCGGGCGCAGCTGAGCAGGATGTCGAGGGCGACCTGGATGTCGTCCTGGTAGTCGATGCCGAACTTCAGCTCCATGCGGCGGTAGCCGATCTCGGTGTAGTTGACGATCACGTCGCCGAACGCCTTGCCGTTGGGCACCACGACCTTGAGGTTGTCGGGGTCGGACAGCGTGGTGGTGAAAAGGTCCAGCGCCTTGATCGTGCCGGTGCGGCCGTTGACCTCGACGAAGTCGCCGATGCGGTAGGGCCGCAGGATCAGCAGCATGACGCCGGCGGCGACGTTGCTCAACGCCCCCTGCAGCGCCAGGCCGATGGCCAGCGACGCCGCGCCGAGCACAGCCAGGATCGAGGTGGTCTGCACGCCCAGCTGCTGCAGCACCGCGATCAGGCCGACGATGATGACCAGATAGCGCGCCAGCGAACCGGCGAAATTCTGCAAGGTCGGGTCGGGCGCGGCCCGGTGCAGCCGGCCGATGGCGCGCCGCACCAGCGCCGATATCCATCCCGCCGCCCAGAAGGTGACGGCCAGGATGATCACCGCGATCACCAGATTGACCGCCAGGCCGCTGAACGCGTCGCCGAAGCGGGTGAACAGCTGCTCGTCGAAGCGGAGCGTGTGCAGCGCCGCCGGATCGACGGTCTTCAGGTCTTTGGCGATGGCGTCCAGCATGGCTCCTGCAGTTACAGCCGAAGATTGAGGCGTCAAGGCGGCGTCGCGGTTTTCGCGTTACCTGAGCGTAACTTGGCGAACGCGCCAACCGCGCATAGGCTCGCTGCAAACATCGAAGGAGCCCTGGCGCAATGATCACCGTCCAGGACGTGGTTTTCGACTATCCGTCGTCGCGGGCCCTGCACGGCGTCGGCTTCGAGGTTCCATCGGGAGTGGTGCTGGCCCTGGTCGGCCCCAACGGCGCCGGCAAGAGCACGCTGATGCGCTGCATGGCCGCGCTGGAGACGCCGACCGAGGGACGCATCGCCGTCGCCGGGCTGGACACCCAGGAGGACCCGCGCGGGGTCCACGCCCTGCTGGGCTATCTTCCCGACTTCTTCGGCCTCTATGACGAGCTCACCGTGCGCCAGTCGCTGACCTACGCCGCCCGCTCGCGCGGCGTCGAGGCGGCGCGGACGGCCCAGGCGGTGGAGACGGCGGCGGCGCGGGTTCAGCTTCACGACCGCCTCGGCGCGCGGGCGGGCGAGCTGTCGCGCGGCCTGCGCCAGCGCCTGGCCATCGCCCAGACCATCGTCCACGCCCCCCGGGTGCTGCTGCTCGACGAACCCGCCGCCGGCCTCGACCCCGAGGCGCGGCGCAGCCTCTCCGAACTGATCACCCGCCTGGCGCGCGAGGGCATGACCATCGTGGTCTCGTCGCACATCCTGGCCGAGCTGGAGGACTACTCCACCCGCATGCTGATGATTCGCGACGGCCGCGTCGCCGGCGGCGGCGTGGTCGAGGCCGGCGCGGCGACCCAGGCCGAGACGGCGGCCGTGGCCGCGACCTTCGCCGATCCGCCCGCCGACCTCGCCGCGCGCCTGGCCGGGCTCGGGCTGGACGTGCGCCATGTCGAGGGCGGCGAGGCCCATATCGCCGTCGGCGACGGCGACAAGGCCGAGACCGAGGTCCTGGCCAAGCTGGTCGCGGCGGGGCTGGCCGTCCGCAGCTTCACGCCGGTCCGGCGCACGCTGGAGCAGGCCTATCTCGAGGAGGCCGGCCGGCCGAAGGCGAGCGGCGAGGCGTCCGCCGCCAAGAAGGCCGCCGCCAAGAATCCCGTCGAAGGAGGCGTCGCGTGAACCCGGAACTGCAGCGCAACGTCTGGCTCGAGACCTCGCCCCGGCGGCTGGCCTGGGTGGCGGTGGCGGTGGCGCTGGTCTACGGCTCGGCGGTGCTGCTGGCGCAGCTGTCGTCGCGGCCGGACGCCCTGGCGGCGATGGGCACGGCCGGCGGCCTGATGTTCTTCTGCTCGGCCTATGTCTGGGGCGTGCGCAACGCCGGCCAGTCGGTGATGGTCGAGATCAGCCAGCGCACCTGGGACTTCCAGCGGCTGTCGGCGATCTCTCCCTGGGCGATGACCTGGGGCAAGCTGGTCGGGGCCACGTCGCTGGCCTGGATCGTCGCCCTGGCCGGCTGGGTGGTCTCCGCCGCCGTGCGGCCCGGCGAGAACCTCGGCCCGACCCTGTTCAGCGCCCTGGCGGTGGCCATCCTGCTGCAGGCCATGGCCCTGTGGGCGACCCTGGTCGGGGTGCGCAAGGCCCGCGCGGAAGGCCGGGTTCCCAGCCTGCGCTCGGTGGTCGGCGGTTTCCTGCTGGCCCTGTTCGGCCTGTGGCTGATCAGCAGCTTCGGCCGCCTGCTCGGCGACGTCGGCCATTTCAACGGCCTGGGATCGGTGTGGCTGTGGGGACGCGGCGTCTCGATGGGCTGGTGGGGCGTGAGCCTGCCGGTCGACGTGTTCGCCCTGCTGTCGACCCTGGCCTTCGCCGCCTGGGCGCTGGTCGGGGCCTGGCGGTTGATGCGGCTCGAAATGCAGATGCGCAACACGCCGTGGATCTGGATCGCCTTCCTGATCTTCCTGGCGGTCTATGTCGGCGGCCTGGCGCCGCCGCGGCTGAGCGTGGACCCGCAGGCGGTCGAGCTGCACCTGAGCGAGCTGCTGCGTTCGGGCGGCGTGGCCCTGGTCCTGGGCCTGACGCTCTACGCCGCCGCCTTCGTCGAGCCGGCCGACCGCGTGCGCCTGCGCCGCTTCGTCGAGACGGCCCGGCGCGGACAGTTCAAGACGGCTCTCGACCTGACGCCGCTGATCCTGCCGGCGGCGGCGGCGGGTCTGATCGCCGCCGTCGTGTTCGCGACCTGGGCCGGCGGCGTGCACACGGCCATCCAGCGCCAAGGCGAGTTGAACGGCGGCGGGCTCGCCTGGCTCAGCCCGGTGACGGTGCTGGCCGGCTTCGCCTTCGTGTTGCGCGACGTCGGCGTGGTGTTCTTCTTCCGCTTCGGCCCCCGGCCGCGCCGCGGCGACTTCTCGGCGGTGGTCGGCCTGGTGCTGGTCCATCTGGTCAGCCACGCCCTCGCCGCCGCCCTGGGCGACAACCCGGCCCGCGCCGCGCTGTGGCCGATGGGCGCCCACGCCGAGATCAGCCTGATCTCCGGCCTCATTCAGGCGGCGGTGGTCTGGTGGCTGGCGTGGCGGCGGGTCGGCGCGCCGGAGCGCCCGGCCGACTGACGGCGGGGCTGCGCCACGGCCCTAGCCGTCGCGGCCGCCCTCCATCGTCGCCAGCATCCGCTCCAGCGTCGTCAGCGTGTCGGCGTCGCGGGCCGGCTTGTCCCAGCGGATGCGGCTGATCCTCGGAAAGCGCATGGCCAGTCCCGACTTGTGCCGGGTCGAGCGTTGCAGCCCCTCGAAGGCGACTTCGAGGACCAGGCCGAAATCGCGGTCGGCCCGCACCGCCCGCACCGGACCGAAACGCTCGACCGTGTGGTCGCGCACGAACTTGTCCAGCTGCTTCAGCTCCTCGTCGGTGAAGCCGAAATAGGCCTTGCCGACCGGGGTCAGCGACCGCTCGCCCGGCGCGTCCTCCCGCCAGACGCCGAAGGTGTAGTCCGAATAGTAGCTTGACCGCCGGCCATGGCCGCGCTGGGCGTACATCAGCACGGCGTCGACCACGGACGGGTCGCGTTTCCACTTGAACCAGGGGCCCTTGGGCCGGCCGGCCTCGTAGACGCTGTCCCAGCGTTTCAGCATCAGGCCCTCGGCCGCCTGCGGATCGCCCGGCGGCGGCGCGGCGCGCAGGGCGGCCAGGGCCGGCCAGCCGTCGAACGCCAGCAGCGGCGACAGGTCGATGCGCCCGCCCGTCAGCCGTCCGACAAAGGCTTCCAGCCGCCTTCGCCGCTCGGCGAAGGGAAGGGCGCGCAGGTCCTCGCCGTCCTCGGCCAGCAGGTCGTAGGCGCGGATCGCGGCCGGGAAGGCGGCGAGCAGCCTGGCGTCGACGCTCTTGCGGTTCAGCCGCTGCTGCAGGTCGCCGAACGGGGCGACCCGGCCGTCGCGTAGGACCAGCAGCTCGCCGTCAAGCGCGCCGTCGAACTCCAGGGCCTCGATCAGGTCGGGGAAGGCCGCCGAGAGGTCGTCGCCGGTGCGGCTGTAGAGGCGGCGCACGCCGCCCTCGCTGACCGCCTGGACCCGCACGCCGTCCCACTTCCATTCGGCGGCGTAGTCGGCCGGCTCCAGCCGGGACCGGTCGGCCTCGTCGTCCAGGGGCTGGGCCAGCATCGCCGGCCGGAAACGGCCGGGTGCGTCCGGCGTCGGCCGGTCGCCGTCGCCGTCCAGCCAGGCGAACAGATCGCCATACGGCGGCGCCTGGCCGTGCCAGACCTCCTCCAGGGCCTCGACGGTCACGCCGCCATGCTCGGCCGCCGCCTGCTTGGCCAGCCGCGCCGAGACCCCGACCCGCAGGCCGCCGGTCACCAGCTTGAGCAAGGCCCAGCGGCCGTCGGGGGGCAGGGCGTCGAGCCAGCCCTCGATCAGGTGCTGCACCTCGCCCCGGCCGGCGCCGCGCAGCGCCTCGACCACCTCCGCCAGCCCCGGCTGGCGGTTCGCCCCAGGCGTCGCCGGCCAGACCAGCGAGACGGTTTCGGCCAGGTCGCCGACATAGTCGTAGGACCAGGCGAACAGCACCGGGTCCATCCGCGCCTCGACCGCCCGGCGGATGAAGGCCGGCTTGGCCGCCCGGAACGCCAGGCCGCCGGTCAGGGCAGCCAGGGCCCAGCCGCGGTCCGGATCGGGGGTCTCGCGCAGATAGTCGCGCACCAAGGTCAGCTTGGCGTTCCGCGACGCGGTCAGGGACAGGCGGTCGAGCAGCTCTGCGAAGGCGCGCATGCGTCAAGTCTAGCGCGGTCGGCGGCGGCGTGGCGACGCGGACTCGACAATTCAAACAAACGTTTTAAACATTGAAATCCGATCTTCAGGAGCCATGACCATGTCGTCGCCGCCGGCCGGATTCGAGCTTCACGAACGCACCAGCCCGCTCACCGATCCGTGGGGGCCGATCTATGCGCGCCGCCTGGCCGACCGGCTGGTCCTGGGCCTGCACGTGCGCGAGGCTCACACCAATTCCCGCGGCCTGCTGCACGGCGGGCTGATCGCCGCCCTGGCCGACAACGCCATGGGCCTGTCGTGCGGCGTCGTGCTGGCGGCGGGCCGGTCGCCCGCCAGCGGTCTGGTCACCGCCTCGCTCAGCCTCGACTATCTCGGCCGCGCCCAGGTTGGTCGGTGGCTGACCTTCGACACCGACTTCATCCGGCCCGGGCGGACGCTCTGCTACGCCCAGGCCGGGGTTCTGGCCGACGGCGAAACCATCGCCCGGGCGCATGCGACGTTCCGGCTGCTCGGCGAGGCTCAGTCCTCTTCGTCGTCATAGCCGACTAGGCGAAGGGCCCGCGCCGGGACGCCGTTGAGCGCCGCCCAGCGCTCCAGCGCCTCCTCGCGGCCGTGGGTGATCCACAGCTCGCCGGGGGCGACCTCCTGAACGGTGGCGGTCAGTTCGTCCCAGTCGGCGTGGTCCGAGATGATCAGCGGCAGCTCCACGCCGCGCTGGCGGGCGCGGGCGCGGATGCGCATCCAGCCCGAGGCGAAGGCATCGACCGGATCGGGGAAGCGCCGCGACCAGCGGTCGGCCAGGGCCGAGGGCGGCGCCAGGATCACCGCGCCGGCGAAATCGGCCTTGCCGCCCGCCATGGCCGGGACCAGCGGGCCGAGGTCGATCCCGTGGGCCCGATAGAGGCCGTTCAGCCGTTCAAGCGCGCCATGGACATGGATCGGGCGGTCGTAGCCGGCCTCGCGCAGCAGGGCGATGACCCGCTGGGCCTTGCCCAGGGCGTAGGCGCCGACCAGGTGCGAGCGTTCGGGGAACTGGGCGACCGATTTCAGCAGGCGGGCGATCTCGTCCTGGTCCGGCGGGTGGCGGAACACCGGCAGTCCGAAGGTCGCCTCGCTGACGAACACGTCGCAGGCCACGGGTTCGAACGGCGCGCAGGTCGGGTCGCGGCGGCGCTTGTAGTCGCCCGACACCACGATGGCCAGCCCCTTCCAGCGCACCACCGCCTGGGCCGAGCCCAGCACGTGCCCGGCCGGGACCAGGGTCACGTCGACGCCGTCGCGGCTCAGCGTCTCGCCATAGGCCAGCGGCTGGGCGCGGCCGGCGAAATCGTCGCCATAGCGCGCGGCCATGATCGCCAGGGTCGGCGGGGTGGCGACCGCGACGCCGTGGCCGGCGCGGGCGTGGTCGGCGTGGCCATGGGTGATCACCGCCCGCGCGACGGGGCGCACGGGGTCGATATAGAAGTCGCCGGGCGGGCAATAGAGGCCGTCCGGCCGGGGGCGCAGCAGGCTTTCGGGCTTGATCACGCGGGCCAGCTTCGGCGGCCCGGCGGGGGCGCGCAAGCCTTGTTCACAAAACCGCGAGGAGGGGGCTTGCGGAAGACGGCGCCCGCCGCTAGGTTCCGCGCCCTCGCTCTAGGGCGGCCGCGCGCCGTCATGACGCTTCCGGAGAGGTGGCTGAGCGGTTGAAAGCACCGCACTCGAAATGCGGCATACTCGCAAGGGTATCGAGGGTTCGAATCCCTCCCTCTCCGCCAACGCCGCCGAGTACGCGCTATAGTGCGATATCACCGCCGATCGCCTCATCTCCATCAACTGGTATGGCGAGCCGCCGATTCTGCGCTACAGCCCGATCTCTTGAGAGTGGTGACAGCAGCTATGCCCCCGGTTCCGCCCTTGGTCGCCTAAAAGCGAAGGCGTGAGAGCCGGCCCTTAGGGCTTGCACCGCAACTATGCGCTTGCGGCGCAATGCAGACCCCGAAAAACCGGTCACTCCCGAGAAGCGCTCCAACACAAGAACGAGCTTCATGGTCCAGCAAGGCTGCCCAGATCGTCTTTGGCGCCCAGCCCTCTGAAGATGAGCGCTATGATCTTCGCCGCCTGCGCATCCCTTCCTGAATGGGATGGGATTTGCCAAAGGACTCCGAGAAGCATCAAAACATCGTCGGCATTTGCACCGCCATCGATCGCACCGGCGGTCTCGCATGCCGCGATGAGTGAACGCACCGCCAACACCATTTGCTGGTAGGCGTCGCGTTCATCAGCCTCGGACGTGGCCCCTTGCAGGAGTTTTGCCACGCCGCGCTTCATCGCGCTGGAAACTGCCAGTTGGGCGCACCAGAGACGGAACGCCTCAAGTGGCGGATGCTCCTGCAAAAGCGTGGAGGCGAGAGTGGCAAGGGCGCTGATCTCCTTGCGATAGATGGCCAGGACCAGAGCTTCCCGCGTCGGGAAGTGGCGGTAGAGCGTGCCTTGCCCGACTCCGGCTGCCTTGCCGATGGCGCTGAGCGGCGTTTCGGGATCGGCGGTCAGGGCCTTTCGCGCCACCTCAATTATCCGATCACGGTTGGCGCGGGCGTCCGCTCGCAATCCGTCCTCTTCCAAAGCCATATCGCCTCTTGACCAAACGGACAATTGTCCGCTATTTGGCGTTAAGCGGACAATTGTCCGAATATAGCGTATGTGGAGACGGGCATGCAATATGCCAAGCTCGGCCGGACGGGCCTCGATATTTCGCCTATCGCTATTGGCTGTATGGGGTTCGGGGACCCGTCGCGAGGCTACCCTTCGTGGTCGCTCGACGAGGAAGCAAGTCGACGTCTCGTTCGCCACGCACTCGAAGCGGGCATCAATGTCTTCGACACCGCCAATTTGTATTCAAATGGGTCCAGCGAGGAGATCCTCGGGCGGGCGCTGAAGGACTTTGCGCACCGCGAAAACGTTGTGATCGCCACCAAACTCAGCGCGCCCATGCGCGACGGACCGAATAGTATAGGGCTGTCGCGCAAGGCGATCATGACCGAAGTCGATATGAGCCTCAGACGCCTGGGCGCCGACTATATCGACCTCTACCAAATCCATCGTCGTGACAGGACCACCCCCTGGGAAGAAACGCTCGAGGCCCTGAACGATGTCGTTAAGGCCGGCAAGGTCCGCTATCTCGGCGCATCGTCCATGATGGCCTGGGAATTCGGCAAGGCGCTACACCTGCAGGAATCCAACGGCTGGGCCCGCTTCGTGTCGATGCAGGATAGCTACAATCTTCTCGACCGCGAGGAAGAGCGCGAGATGCATCCGCTCTGCATCGACGAAGGGGTGCAGACCATCATCTACAGTCCTCTCAACCGTGGCCGGCTGGCCCGGCCGTGGGGCGTGACCACCGCAAGGGCGGAAAGCGAAGCGGCCTACAAGCTGGGAGCAGCCACGGCCGACAGCGACAAGCTGATTGTCGATGCGGTGGGGGCGATTGCGGAAGAACGGGGCGTCACCCGGCCAATGATTGCGCTGGCCTGGTTGCGTAGGAATCCTGTGGTGGCGGCGCCGATCGTGGGTGCGCTGAAAACAGAGCATATTGACGACGCCGTGGCATCCCTCTCGATCAGCCTCACCGACGACGAGGCAGCCATGCTGGAGGCGCCCTATACGCCGCGGCTCGACCATCAGGGCGTGTCGGACCCGGCCATGTTGCGCCGCGCAGCTGAAACAGCCACAGGACACAGCATCAGCCGTTTCCCCGTCCGTGAACTGAGCCACGCGGGATAAGCCTTGGTCGTTCTGGCTGCCCATCTTCGAGGGCTGGTCTGCTTTCTGCGTTTCACCGCTTGACGCTGACCGTCCGCCATCCATCCATTGTCGCCATTTGCTCGTGCCTTAATTTTCGAGGGCTATAGCGTAGACATAGTTCTCCGCTTCGGGGCGGAACTTCCGTCTCCCAAGTTCGCGGCGCCGACGAGCGGCGAGCGCTGGCGGCATGGGTCGATGTTCTGCGCCGTGACCAGCCGATGGGCGATCAATCCAGTCGGATCGCCGTCCAGGTGACCGACACCATGGACAGCCTGAAGGCGGTTAACGCCCCAATGGCGGACGCTGGCGGCGAGCAGCGCTTTCCCCAAACCGCCTCTACTACTTCTTCAGGGAATCGTTGATTTCAATCCAATGGCCATCAGGGTCTTGGATGAATATCTGTTTCACGCCGTCAGGACGAACCTGCGGCGCATGACGTCCGTCCATATCCGACCAGGAAATCTTCTTTGCGGCCAGCGTTGCGATCGTTTCCGTCATCGGCCCCCACGCAATAGCGATGTGTTCCCATTTCGGATTGTCGACGGGCGCGCTGCGACCCTTGACGAGGTGAATCATCGGGCCGTCGCCGGCGATCAGCCACCGCGCTGTTGGAAACGGCGTCGGAACCTCGCGGAAGCCGAATACGTCGCGATAGAAGGCTACGCTACGGTCAAGATCGGCGACGTAGAACGCGACATGATCCAGCGCCGCCGAGCTCGGCGCCCCTGCTGGCGCCCCTGCCGGCGCTCTGACGGGGGCAGCCAGGGAGCCCGTAACGCCAGCGGCGCACAGTGCTCCGACGAACCATACCAAGCGTGATGATAGCATGACGTTCGCCTGTTGCAGGTGAAGCCCTCTAGCTGCACCAAGCAAGGTCTGCTTTCAACAATAATCACGGGCGCAGCAGACCGTCTCAAATCCACCCGTCCCAACACATCCTGCAGGCTATACGGTCATAGCGCCATGGCGTAAGCATAGTGATCATCACTATCGGTCGCGGCCCGCCACGACCCTTTGTAACGCCCTGTTTTAAAAGCGCCTCCGGAGAACGGGCGGCGCCCGGCCCCATTTCGGCCGCGCTTCATAGTCGCGCCGGGCCGATCGTTGCAACGTTGGTCGGCCCCTAGGCCCGCTTCACTTGCGGCGGTTGACCCGACGCCGCCTCATCGACCGGCGCCGTTCATGCCAATGTCTCCAATGGAATGAGCTGGCTGACGACCTTGACGGGTTGCGCGGGCGGCCGACGGACGGCGAGCGCCAAGCGATGGACGGCGGTCGGCGCATATTCGCAAACCTGCCACTCCGAAGCCGCCTCCGCTCGCGCGAGCCGCATCTTCGAAGTCACGGGCTCCAGGGTGAACGCGAACTCTCGAAGCGGCCCCGCAAGTCCGACGCCGACGGCCTTCAACATGGCTTCCTTCAGAGTCCAGAGACGGAAGAATATTTCTGCACGCTGTTGTGGCGGGGCTTCGACGATCAGCTCGTGTTCCCGGGCGGCGAAGTATTGCTCGGCCAGCATCTCGAAATCGACGCTTCGGTCTATCGCCTCGACATCCACCCCAATGGGATGGTCGCGGCAAATGGCGCAAACGACCATCCCGCGGGTATGAGAAAGGTTGAAACGGACGTCATGCTCGAAATCGAGGTCGAGTTCCGGCTTTCCGTAAGCGTCGGTACGAAAATGAATCGCGCCTCCTTCGAATATCATGCCTAGCGTATGCCGAAGTAGTGCGTGCGCGGCGACGAATACGGCGCGATCGGTTTCGAAGACGAAACGTGCGGCGCGGTCCTGCTCGTGGCGGTCCAGCTTCGCGCTCAGGCGGGCGATCATCGCGCGCGAGAGCGGCGGCGTCTCGGTGCGATAGAGCAGGACCTCGCCCGATCCGAGCGCGGTTTTGGGGCAAGTCGTCACCATGTCGAAGTCGCCTCTCCGGTTTCCCGACCTCTTCGCCAGGCTCCAGGTTCAGGGCCAGCTTTCAATGCGGGAGAGCCGGAAGCGGCGAGCCCGGCCCGCCGGAGGGCGACCATCAAGTCAGGCTATGACACCTCCTCTGGCGTTTGTTCGAGGTCCGCGAGCAGGCGGGCGATCTGATCGTCTCCCCGTGTCTCGAGCATGGCTTCGACCGTCGCAATCGCCAGCGCCTCGACCGTCGGGTTATCGAACATGAGGCGGACCGGCAGGTCGGCCCCGAACTCGTCCCTGATTCGCGAAATGACGCGCGTGGCCAACAGCGAGTGCCCCCCCAGTTCGAAGAAATTGTCTTTGACGCCGACATTCTCCACCTGAAGGATCTCGCTCCACAGGCGCGCCAGCGCGATTTCCACGGGGGTGCTCGGGAGCGCCCCAATGCCCGGACTGGACGCCGCCTCGTGCGGATCGGGCAGATTGCTGCGGCTGAGCTTGCCGCTCGGCGTCAGCGGCAGCGATCCCATGATGACATGCGACGTCGGGATCATGTGTTCGGGCAAGATGGCTCGAAGGTGGGCCCGGAGGTCCTCGGTGGACACCGACGATTCCGCATCGGCCTGAATGTACCCAACCAGGCGAAGTTCGCCGCGGCTTTCGCGCGCAACCACGACCGCCTCCTGGACCGACGGATGCGTCCGCAGCGCGACCTCGACCTCGCCAAGCTCGACGCGGTAGCCGCGAATCTTGACCTGCTGGTCCGACCGTCCAAGGAACTCGAGCTCTCCGTTCGCCAGGAAGCGCGCGCGGTCGCCTGTCCGATACAGCCGTCCTCCGTTCGTGCTCTGGGCGTCAGGGATGAAGCGCTCGGCCGTCAGGGCGCGCTGTTCCAGATAGCCGTGCGCCAGCGCGGCGCCGCCGATGCAAAGCTCGCCGGGAACGCCGATCGGGCATTGCTGCCCATGCGGGTCGAGAATCTGAACCTTCGCATTGGGGATCATTCGGCCGATCGACGGGCGCACCGGCCAGTCGCTGGGCGCGCCGGCGAGCTCGAGTTCGGTAACGACATGGGACTCGGTAGGCCCGTACTGATTGTACAGGTTGGCGCCGAGCCGGGCGGTCATTTCGGCGATCTGCGGCGTGATCTGGAGTTGTTCACCGGCCGTAATCAGCTCGGTCAACGCTCGAGGAAGGGCGGGCGCGTGCCGAGCATGCTCCGCCAGCTGCTGTAGCGCGACATACGGCATGAAGAGCCGCCGTACGTCTTCCTTGTGCAGCAACGCCCATAGCGCGAGCGGGTCCCGGCGCTGATCCTCGTCGACGAGCACGAGCGTTCCACCTGCGCCCAGAGTCGAAAAGATCTCCTGGAACGAGACGTCGAAGCTCAACGACGCGAATTGCAGGGTGGGCGCGCCCCTCGGCAGCGCGGATCGAGCGATTTGCCAGCGGATCAGGGACGCGAGCGGGCCATGCGGCATTACGACGCCCTTCGGCCTGCCCGTCGATCCGGAGGTATAGATGACATAGGCGAGGCTGTCGGCGGCGACGGGCACGTTCGGATTGTCGCGGGCGGCGGCCGGGGTCTTGAACGTGTCGACGGCGACGAGCGTGCCGGCCGCTCCCGCCAGTTCGCCGCGCAGCGCGCTCTGGGTCAGCACGAGCGCGACGTGCGCGTCCGCCGCCATGAAGGCGATGCGGTCTTTCGGGTAGGCGGGGTCGATCGGGACATAGGCCGCCCCCGCCTTCAGCGTCGCGATCAGGGCGACGATCAGATCCACTCCACGCTCGATGCAAATGGCGACCCGGGAACCCGGCTTCACCCCAAGCTTGATCAGGCGATGCGCCAGGGCGTTGGCGCGGGAATTGAGGTCCCTGTAGGTCGTCTTTTCCCCTCCAACGACCAGCGCGACTTCGTCGGGATGCGACGCCGCCTGCTTCTCGAACAGCACATGGCAGATTTCCGCATGGATCGGGTCTTCGGTGTCGTTCCAGTCTGCGAGCGCGGTCGTTTCGGCCGGGAGAAGCATCGGCAGCGACCATATGGGACGGTCCGGCTCGTCCAGCGCCGCGGTGAGCAAGGCGCTGAAGTGTCCCGCAAAACGTTCAACCGTCGACAGGTCGAACAGGTCGGAATTATATTCAATTCCGGCGCTGAAATCTTTCGCCGTTTCCGACAGGAACATCGTCAGGTCGAATTTGGAGACCCCCGCGCTCAGCGTGGGCGTTTCCCCGTCGGGCGCGCCGCCGACTTCCACAGGGCGGCCGGTGTTCTGCAGGGCGAGCATCACCTGGAAGAGCGGGTTGTAGGAGAGGTTTCTCTCCGGCTGGATCTCCTCGACCAACTTCTCGAACGGAATGCCTTGGTGCGTGAAGGCTTCCATCGTCACCTTGCGCACCTCCGAAACCAGGGCGCGGAATGAGGAATTCGCCGTAAACTGGGTGCGCAGCACGAGGGTGTTGGTAATGAAGCCGATCAGCCCTTCAAGTTCCGGACGCACCCGATTGGCGATCGGGGAGCCCACCACCAGATCTTCCCGGCCGGTATATCGATAAAGAAGAATATAGAACGCCGACAGCAACGTCGTGAAAAGGGTTACCTGCTCCCGCTCGGAGAAGCTCTTGACCCCCTTCAGGAGCGACGGGGGCAAGGTGAACATATGCATGCCGCCCGTGAAGGATTGCATCGCCGGTCGCGGTCGGTCCGCCGGCAGGTCGAGCAGGGGCGGCATGCCCTTGAGTTTTTCTTTCCAATAGGTCGTGTCCCGCTGCAGCAACGGGCCGGACAAGTACCGGCGCTGCCAGCAGGCGAAGTCCGCATATTGGATCGGCAGGTCGGGCAACGACGAAGGCCTGCGGTTGCGCCGGGCGTCGTACAGCTCGAGAAGCTCCCTGGAAATGATCTCCATCGACCAGCCATCGGCCGCGATGTGATGAATGGTCATGAGGAGCAGATTTTCGTTGTTGGACAAGCATATGAGCTCGCCGCGCAGGACTGGTCCGTTCTTGAGATCGAACGGCGCCTGAGCTTGCCGTGTAATCAGGCGCTGCAGCTCGACTTTCCTGCTTCTTTCCGGCGCCTTGCGAAGGTCATGCACCGGAATCTTGATTTTCAACGACGGGGAAATGACCTGAACCGGGTCGCCCTCGATCGTGCTGAACGTCGTGCGCAGCGTCTCGTGGCGTGCGATGAGGTCATTGAGCGCGCCTTCGAGCATCGCCGCGTCGACCGGCCCAGCGAAGTGCACGGGAAGCACGATGTTGTAGACGGCGCTGTTCGGATCGAACTGGTCCAGGAACCATAGGCGCTGCTGCGCAAAGGAGAGCGGGATCGGCCGGTCCCTGTCGATGCGAGCGATGGTGGTGACCTGGGGCTGGGGATCCGAACGGACCATGGGCTTGATCAGCGCGGCCAACTGCTCGATCGTCGGCGCCTCGAACAGACGCTGGAGCGGTATTTCGACCTGCAAGGTATCGTTGATCCGCGCGACGATCTGCGTGGCGATCAGGGAGTGTCCGCCGAGCCGGAAGAAATTGTCGCGGATTCCGACCAGGTCCGTGTGAAGGACGTCCATCCAGATCTGCGTCAGATGGATCTCCAGATTGTCGCGGGGCGCCAGATATTCTTCCGCGGTGGCCATTGGAGCGTCGAGCCGCGCGGCGGCGTCCGCCAACGCACGCCGGTCAATGGCGCCCTTTCTGTCACGGGGAATCTCTCGCCCGAGTTCGAACCTGACGGGCGTCAGCCTTGCCGGCAGCCGCTCGGTGAAGAAGCTCTGCAGGTCGGATGCGGGAACGTTCTGCGCCAGCTTTAGAAATGCGACCAACCCCCGGTCGGCCAGTCCCTGGCGGGGTCTCGCCGTAACGGCCGCCGCCTCCACCGCCGGATGCTCGCAAAGCATGGCCTCGATCTCGGCGAAGTAAGTCTTGAGATTCCCCGTCAGCAGCGCATCGTCCATCCCGCCGTGGAGGACCAGCTGTCCACCCTCGAGCCGAACAAAATCGTCCGTCCGATAGCCCGGATCGGGACCGGTCAAGCCGGGATGCTGCACGTAGAGATCGCCGGGCACCCGTTCCGGCACGGTGTCGAGGTCGCCTCCCAGGACCTTGATCTGGACGCCCGACGCGGGAACTCCGAGCGGAATGACCGCGGCGTCCGGATCGAGGAGCGCCAGCGGCTGGACCAAATAGAATCCGCCCGCGCGCGGGTCGCTGGAGACCAGGTGAATCCGGTGAAGCATCTCCGGCGGGAGAGCTTGCTGAAGCTCGCCCCAATCCAGCTGCCGTTCAGCAGAAAGCACGAGCCGCACGTTCCGCAGGGATCGCGGAAATTCCCGGTTCAGCCGTTCCAGATCCGCCATGGCGATAGGCAGGACGGTAGCGGAGGCGTCCTGCAGCAGGGCGGCGAACCGCCGCGAGCGAACCGACAATGCGGGCGGCGCAAAGACAATCGACGCCCCGGCGGATAGTGCGCCGAAGATTTCATACCGGGCGCAGTCGGAAGCGATGTGGGAAAGATGGACGACGCGATCTTCCGGCGACAGGCGGAGGAAACGGTCGTGTCCAGCGCGGCCAAGCACCCGATGGCTGACCTGTGTGATGGCTGTTTCGCCCGCGCCGTCGATCCGCGCCAGCGCTACGGCGGGAGCCTCGGGCGCTACGGAGATTTCGAGTTCGCCGTCGGGTTGGCCCTCCGCCTCATTCCAAAGCGCTTCAATCCGGACGGCCTCTACGCCGAATTTTCCGACGCATGGCGCGGTGGCGTCGTCCACGACGACCAAGGCTGGCCGAAGCGCCGTCAGCATTCGCTCCGTCCGATCGGAGTTCAGCGCGCCGCCGCCTGGTTTCACGACGTCGGCGGGATCGATGGGAGCCCAGACCAGACCCGCCTTCAGAATCGCCAGGACGACCGCGAGCCACCCCGATCCGGGCCCGCAAGCAACCGCGACGGTGCTGCCAACGCTGAGCTGGGCGAGGAAGGAGGTTCGCGCGATCCGGTTCGCCCGTTGGTTCAGCTCGAGATAGGTGGACGCGCCATTGGACTCGATCGTGGCGGTGGCCGTAGGGGCGCGGGCGGCGTGGGCCGCGACGCGCGCGCCTATGGCCTCCGTCGGCGCCGCCGCGACTTCGGCCTCGTCGGTGGAATGCACGACGGGCAGCGCCTCGTCGGCGATCCAGATGGAGAGGCGGGAAAGCGTTTCGTTCGGGCTTTCGACAATCCGGTGCAGCAGCGCGATGTAGCGCGCGATCATGGTGTCGATGGTTGAGTCGTCGAAAAGGTCGGTATTGAATTCAAGAAATCCTTGCGCTCCGGCTCCCGTGTCGACCACCGACATCGTCAAATCAAACTTGGCGGTGCCGTTGCCGACCGAGCCGGCCAGGACTTGGGATCCGAGCGGCTGGATCGGCGCCGCGCTGCGATCGATGGCTCCGATGTTCTGGACGCCGAACAGAATCTGAAAAAATGGATTGTGGCCCAGGTCCCGGTCGAGCTGCAGTTCGTCGACCAGCTTCTCGAACGGCATGTCCTGATTGCCATAGGCGTCCAGCGCCACGTCGCGCTCGCGCACGAGCAACTCGACAAAGCTGGGGTCTCCCGAGAGATCCGTCCGCAACACCAAGGTGTTGACGAAGAAGCCGATCAACCCTTCCAGCTCTGACCGGGTCCGGTTGGCGATCGGCGATCCGATGGCGATGTCGGTTTCGCCGCTCAATCGGTGGAGCAACACCTTCAGCGCCGCGAGCAGCGTCATGAATAGCGAGGCGCGGTTTTCGTTGCCCAGCGCCTTGAGCGCTTCGCACAGTTTCTCATCCAGCGTGAAGCCGCGCACCGACCCGTTGCTGGTCTGCACCGGCGGCCTGCGACGATCGGTGGTGAGGTTGAGCACGGGCCGCAGACCCGAAAGCTGATTGCGCCAGTAGCGGAGCTGTTTCTGCAGAGGCTCCCCACGGAACCAGTCCGCCTGCCAGACCGCGAAGTCCGGATATTGAAGCGTAAGTTCCGGCAGCGGAGAGGGGCGTCCCTTCAGAAACGCCATGTAGATGGCGGTCAGTTCCCGGTTGAGCACCGACATCGACCAGCCATCGGAGACGATGTGATGCATCACCAGCATCAGATAGCTCTGGTTCGCATTAAGCTGCACCAAGGAGGCATGCAGCAACGGGCCCGTTCTGAGATCGAACGGCCGCCGGCTCTCCGCATAGATGAACTTGTCTACGTCCTCGGCCCGGGCCACGCCCGACCGCGACCTCAGGTCCACCATGTTGAGCGGGATCTTCAACGAAGCCTTGACGACCTGGGCGGGTTGCCCGTCGACCACCTCGAAGGTCGTCCTGAGGGCTTCGTGCCGCCGGATGATCTCGTTGATGGTTCGTTCAAGAACCCGCGCGTCGACGCGACCGTAAAGCGGCACCGATGTCGCAATATTGTAGGCGGGATTGCCCGGCTGGAACCGGTCAAGAATCCACAACCTGGATTGTGCAAAGGACATGGGACAGACACGTCGCCCACCATCCCTTGCCACTTGGGCGACGGAGTCTCGCGGATTGGCGGTTACCTGGGAGATAGTGGCCAATATTGCCCCCACTTGTTGCGGGAAATCCCGGCGATTGAGCCTAGGTCGTGCTGTTCGCCCCCGGGGACGTCGCCGCCCCGCGGGCCATGCGTGGAATTGACGGCGGATAAACGCGCTCGCCCGCGGCCTGCGCGCGCTCCACGACGCGGACGAGATCGGAGACGACCGGATTTTCAAACAGATCCCGGATCGTCGGAGACGCCAGGAACGCCCCGTTCAGGCGGTCGATTGCACGGATCGCCACGAGGAAGCGACCGCCCAGCGCTTCCGGCTCCGCCCCAGGCGCGATTTCTCCCGCCGCATTCATTGGATTTCGGCCCGATGCGATCTGGCCGTTTCAGCCGAACCGTTCAGGGCGACAAGCGACGCGCGCCCGTCACCGGTTTCGGGCAGCCCGTCACCGGACACGAACCATTCGATCATGCGGGCGACGACATCCGCGCGATCATAGAGAAAATAGTGGGTCGCTCCCGGAGCGTGCACCAGGCGGGCGCGAGGAAATAGACCATGCGCCCATTCCGAAGCCTTGGGCGATGCGATGCGATCATACTCCGACGAAAGGAGCAGGATCGGCACGTCTACCTGGCTTGCGACATCGTTGATGTCGTAGCGCCAGAAGTCGGTCATCTGGCGAGCAAATCTGATTGTCGAGCTTGCGTCGCGAAACGGCCGAAGAACGGGCATTCGGAGATCGCGGTTCATCGTCGCGAGAACGGCCTCGGACTCGTCGGCCTCCGTCTCCATACCCTCCGGGTCGGGCTCGCTCCCGCGCGACGTCAGCGAAGTCGCTATCCAGGAAGCGGTCGACGGCCTTTGTTCCAGGTCGCTGAAAAGCGCCTCGAAATCAATTTCGTACGGCGTGTCGAAATCGAGCGGATTCTCGAGACACTTCACCTGCATGTTCAGAAATGTCATGGAGCGCACCCGATCGGGATGGCGCCGGACGAATTCCGCCGCGATCTTCGGGGCGGTGCACCATCCGACCAGATGGACTCCGGCAGGCGCCTCCCGCTCGACGATCGCCGCGAGGTCGGCGACATGATCGAGAAGCGAGATTTCGGATTCGGTGCTATCGAGTCCGCCCGGCTGCCAACTCAGGACCCGGAACCGCGGACTGAGATGCGCTGTCAGGCGAGACAAGGGTTTCGGCCCCTGCCCCAGCGCATTGAGCAGCACCACCGCCTCCCCGTCGGCGCCGGCAGAACTATAGGAAAACTCCCGGCCGCCGCTATGCGTCGTCCGGATTTCCGGCGGGTTCGACGCGTGCGAGTCGAGCGCGCTCCGTTCAGATAACTGCGTCTGACGCGCCGCCTCGACCAAATCATGGAACTCGGCCGGAACCAGGCCGGATGAAGGGGAGACCATGCCCGCAGCGGCGTAAGCCTGCTCGATCGCTTCACGGTCCGGCTGCCCCAAATGCTCGGCGAAATTCATCAGCCGCCGATCGAACAGCGCGTCGATTGCAGTCAGCTGCCGGGAGAACAGCGCCTTGCCGTCCAATGGCAGCAGGGTGACGCCGTAGATATCCCCGACCCGTTCGAGGAAATCCTCCCCTGACAGACTATCCACGCTCGCTACGACATAGTCGCCAGCCCCGGCCCGGTCCGCGATCGCGGTGATGACCGCCGCAGCCTGCTCCGTGCTGATTATGTTCACTCGAGCGCTTGGCGATATCAGGCACCGGAGCCCACGATACTCAAAGAGGTCATCGGTGCGCTCATCGATTTCCGTCTTGAGATCGAACAAGGTGGACAGGAAGTGGAGGACGCCTTCCTGCGCGATGTCGTCGGGATGCCCGCCATCAAGCGTGAGCGTCGTGCGGAACGACCTCATCACGGGGAAATCGGCCGTAGTGGGATTGATGTCGGAGGCCGGCTCGCCCCCCGGCAGAATCCAGCGCCAACGCTGACCGCCGCAATACGGGGTTGCGACCAGGTTCAACGTCTCGATGGAGGCGAGCCGCAGGGCTTCGAGCAGCGCCCCGGGAGCGGATTCGCCGCTTGGCGTGAAGTGCCAGGCTTCGGCGCCGGCGGCGTTGTCCAATGAGGATAGATGCTCAATCCTCCCCGCCGCTCCCCCGGGGGAGCGGCGGAGCGAAATTCGCCGCACCAATGGCTCAAAGCGCGCGTACGCCGCCGCTGGGATCAAGACGCCCACGCGCTGGGAGCGCGACAACTGCTCGGCGGCGATGAAAGCCGCCAAAAGGCCGGGCATCCCAGTGAAAACAACATTCACTCGCGACATGCCGAACTCCCCCGACGTGATCTCCTCCGTGGTGTTTCAGGCGGCTCAGCTCGGGGGCGTGAAGGGGTCGTTGACGGCAGCTGACGGGGCGGCGTTCGGCGATGGGAAGTTCATCGCCGTCGTCGAAACCGACAGCAGGCTTTGTCCCAGATTCCAGATATCGCCGTAGCCCACGTCGCTCATGTCGGTCTCGGAGATCAGGCGCTTCAGCGAGGCCTTATACTTGTCATAAGCATCCGCGTACTGCTGAGGCAGCGTCGCGTCACTGTAGAGCGACTGTATTTTCTGCTGATAGTCGTCCTGCGCGTCGCGGAAAAGCTCGGGCTGCTGGCTCTGATAGGCCTTTTCGAGCTTGCGTTGAAATTCGGTCTGGACGCTGAGGGACCTGCTTTGCGCATCCGCGCAGGCGTCGGCCACATCGCGGAAGTATCGCTCGTGTATCAACTGCAACTCTCTGTGCAGCGGCTCAGTCGATCTTTCCTCATCCATGGCGACGATCCCTTCCTGCTCGCCTTGTTTCGCCGACTTCATAAGAACCTCCTATGTCCGAATGGATTGGCTCTTCTACTGTGGCGTCACGCGCCGCCTCCTGGTTTTGCCTGGAACGCGGGCGGACGGGCTCATGCTGGTCTCAACTGAAGACATGTATTCCCTGAGACTTAGAGGGCGCATGTCCGTCCAGATTTCCTCGATATAAGCGAGGCAATCCTCCTTGGGGCCGACTTTACCCGCATCGCTCCACCCTAATGGATTGTCTCTGTCGGCCGGCCAGATAGAATATTGATTTTGCTGATTGACAACTACTTTTATCTGAATTTCATTAAGCATAAAATTCATCCTAAAAGTCAGTTTATAAAAATCACCATTCCTCTTAGGTTCGGTGAAATTCTTCTGGTGAAAGCTTGACTATTTTCAGGGAAATCGCAATTCCTCTTGGAGAAATCGCGATGCTTGCGGGAAATACTTCCGCTTCCCTAGGGGCGAATAATACGATATGTCTTCGTGAGTGGGTTGTAAACATGCAAATTGCACTCTGTAGTTCGCGGGGTGAGCGCTGCATGGGGCGCCGATTTCGTGTGATTGCGGCGTTGCAAGTTTAGGCTGCTACGCCTGGGGCCGCGCAGCTCAAGAATGCGTCGAGTTTTTCAGAAATAATAGTATGCGATCATCGTTAAGTAATTGCGATGTTCTCGCCGCGACATGGAAATAAAGTCGCCAACTCGTCAGTCGCGTTCAAGCTCGTTTGCGTGAAATTTTCTTAAAATGTTGGGGCCGTAGTCGACTAAGATCTTAATGCCGAGAGGGGCCATGATATATCATTGCATCGGTGTCGGCGTCGGGCCGTCTAATCTTAGTCTTGCGTCCTTGCTTTACCCGTACAAGGGCGTGAACTGTGTGTTCGTCGACAGGAAGCCTGAATTCGCGTGGCACGACGGGATGTATTTTCCCGGAGCGACGCTGCAGGTGGCGCTGTTCAAAGACTTGGTGACGCTATCGGATCCCACAAATCCATTCTCGTTTATTTCCTACTTATTCTCAGAGGGAAAGATTCACCACTTTCTCAATGCGCAGTTCGATGCGGTTCCGCGGCGGGAATTCCGGAACTACCTGAAATGGGCCTCCGACCTGAACGAGAACGTCCATTTCGGTGAAGAGGTCATCGAGATCCGGTTCGACGGGCATTTCGTCGTGGAGACGGAGAAGCGCACCATCCGTGCCGAGAATATCGCGGTCGGCGTCGGCACCGAGGCGCATGTCCCCAGTTTCGCCCGGAAGCATATCGGGCCGACACAGTTCCATGTCAGCGAATATGGCCTCAGAGCAAATTCGTTGAAAGGCAAGCGCGTCGCCATCGTCGGGGGCGGTCAATCCGGGGCCGAGGCCTTCTTGGACACGATCTCCTGCGACAACGACTTGCTTCCGAAGCAAGTCACCTGGATATCGCGCCGGGAAAACTTCTTTCCATTGGATGATTCCCCATTCGTCAACGACTATTTCATGCCGTGCTTTTCCGAATACTTCTTTGATAAGGACACGAATTTCAAGAAGGCGTTCCTGGAACGCAATATTCTGGCGAGCGACGGCATCTCTGAAAAGACGATACGAGATATCTATCAGCGCCTCTACACGCTCCGCTTTGTCGAGGACCGCGGCGACATGCCCGTCATGATGCCGGGCCGAACGGTGGACCAGGTGCGGCACGACGGGCGGCAGTGGGAGCTGGCCGTGACCCATCATGCGGCGGGATCGGAAGAGAAGCCCGTCTATGCCGACATCGTCATATGGGCGACAGGCTTCCGCGGTCACTCCATGCCGTTCCTCGCACCGCTCGCGCCGCGTCTCGAGTATGAAGACGTCGAGGTCCGCATCGACTCCAATTTTGCGGCGGTGTGGGACGGTCCCGCTGATCGGCGCATTTTCATGCTGAACGCCGCGCGACAGCAACGCGGCCTAGCCGAGCCCAATCTAAGCCTGATCGCGTGGCGCAGCCAATGCGTGATCGATGCGATGCTGAGCGGGGGCGGCGGCGCGCGCGCCGCGCAGAAGCGGTCGTTTGTGACCTGGCAGCCGAGCCACGCCTGGTCCGAGCAGCAGCATCGCGCAGGGTGACGGTGCAGCCATGCGTGAACGGATCATAGTCGCGGGCGCGGGCATCATCGGCTCCGTCATCGTCAAAGAGCTTCTGGCCGCGCGGCCCGGCGCGGAGATCATTGCGATCGACCGGGACTTGGCCGGTTCGGGCGCGACACGACGTTCCGCAGGTCTGCATTTCGCGGCCGGCCGAACCGATCGCACGCGGGCCATGGCCGCGACAAGCGAGCGCTATTATCAGGCGCTCGCGGCTGACGATCCCCGCCTGCCGATCTACCCGGTGGCGCTGGATGCGGTCGCTTTCGGCGCGGCCGCGGAGTCGGCGCGATCCAGGTTCGTCAATGCGGGGCCGATCGAAACATCGCCGATCCGCGCAAAGGCGGCGAGGGGCCAGCCGCAGGGCGCTTCGGTCTGGTCGGTCCCGGCGTGCCACTATTCCGACGTGGGGGCGCTGACGGATTTCCTTGTCCGCGATTTCCGGCCCGCGATCTCGATGCTCGAAGGGGTCACCATCGCTCGTATCGAGGAAGAGGAAGGCGTCGCCGCAGCGGTGCTCTCGACCGGCGAGACGGTGAGGGCGGACAGGCTGGTCCTGGCGCCGGGGCCGTGGGTGAATGCAGCCGCGTGGCGCGCGATGGTCGCGCCGCTGGGCGTCCGCGTGAAGAAGATCGTCGCCTTCCACCTGAACGCTCCGGTGGACGAGGGGGACGCCGCGGTCCTGTTCCCGGAAGAGGACGCTTTCCTGCTGCCCCTCCAGCATCGTGGCCATTGGCTTTTCAGCTATACCTGCCTCGACTGGGACGTCGATCCCGACGCGCCGCCGCCTGGCGTCACGCGACAGAATCTCGATGAGGCGCAGGCGGTGCTTCGGCGTTACGCGCCGGATCTGGCCGACAGACTGCGCTCCGGCCGAGTGTTCTGCGACGCCTATAGCCCAAGCCGAGAACCGATCGTCGCCAAGATTGGCGGAAGCGGGCGGATCATCTTCGCCGGCGCTGCGAATGGATCAGGCTACCGCCTGGCGCCGGCCATCGCGGCTGAAGCGCTGAGCCTGCTCGATGACTGATCACCCGGCCTCAGGAGATCGCACGCGATGAAAATCACGACCTTGGACGACGGTGTTTACTCGGCTGCATTCGGCATCGGGATGGCGGCGATCGACAGCCTTGCCGGTCCAGCCGGCGCCGCGAGCTTCGGCCGCGTGGCGCCCGGGGGCGAGACCACCGCGCACCAGCATGACGAAGCCGAGGCGTTCGTCATCTTGAAGGGCGAGGGCGAACTGGTGGTCGACAACATCGTCCACCCTGTCCGCCCAGGTTCCGTGGCGGTGTTCGAGCCCTTCGAAACGCACACGCTCCGCAACACCGGCGACATCCCGCTGGAGTTTCTGGATCTCTATGGCCGCGACCCGGCTCGCGCGACCGAAGCGGCCAGGAATACCGGCAGGGAGCGCTTTATCGATCGGCCGGTCTTCGTTTTCTCAACGCCGCCGACGCCCAATGGCGATCTGCATCTGGGCCATCTCTCCGGCCCCTATCTCGGCGCCGACGTCTTCGTTCGCTTCCAGCGCATGAACGGGGTCGCGGCCTATCACCTGACCGGGAGCGACGATTTCCAAAGCTATGTGGTTGCGCGCGCCCAACAGGAGAACAGCGAACCGCTGCAGGTCGCCGCGCACTATGCCGCGGAGATCCGCGCGACGCTTTCGCTCATGGACATCCCGGTCGACCAGTTCACCGTAACCGGAACGGATCCAGCCTACCGGGAAGGGCTGCAAGATTTCTTCTCGCGCCTGGTTCGCTCGGGCGCCGTGCAGCGGCGGACCGATCCGGCGCTCTTCGATGCCGAGACCCGGAAATACCTCTATGAGGTCGATGTCGGCGGGCGCTGCCCGAACTGCTCGTCGCCGACCGGAGGGAATATCTGCGAGGAATGCGGCGAGCCCAATCTCTGTGTCGACCTCGTCAACGCAAAGTCCAAGCTTTCCGGTGCGGAGCCGGTGCGAGGAGCGGCCGATCGCTTCTCTCTGCCGCTGCATGATTTCCGCGAGACCGTGCTGGCGCATCATCGCGCCGGCAAGGTTTCGCCGCGGCTCCAGGACCTCGCCCGACGTGTCTTTGCGCGCGGGGAATTCCATCTACCCGTCACCCACCCGTCCGAATGGGGGGTGCCGCCGGTGGAGCCGGTCGAAGGGCGCCAAGTCATCTGGGTCTGGCCCGAAATGGCCTACGGATTCCTGCATGGCATCGCCGAGCTTGGCCGCCGTCACGGCCGGGACTGGTCGGCGGACCAGCCGCAGCGCGATTGGAAGATCGTCCACTTCTTCGGATACGACAACAGCTTCTACCACACGATCCTGTATCCGGTGCTGTACGCCCTCGCCCACCCGGATTGGGTCTGCGACATCGAATATAACGTCAACGAATTCTACCTGCTCGACGGCGCGAAGTTTTCGACCAGCCGGCGCCATGCGATCTGGGGCAAGGATATCCTGTCGTCCGAGACGGTGGACGCCGTCCGCTATTATCTCTGCCTGACGCGGGGCGAGACGGAGCGAACCAATTTCGAACTGCAGACCTGCCAGGCCGTCATTGAGGAGACGTTGATCGGGCGGTGGCAGGGTTGGCTGAACGGGCTGGGGGACCGCATCGCCGCGCAGTTCGACGGCCATGCCCCGGACGCCGGCGTATGGTCCCCGATCCAGAGCGCGTTCCTCGCGCAGCTGCAGGCCAGGCTCGACGCGATCGCGATACACTATGGCGCGGACGGCTTTTCGCTCAATGGCGTGATGCATCAGCTCAGCGCGTTGATCGATGACGTCATCCGTTTCTCAAAAGCGCATCAGAGCCTGTTCGGCGATCCCAGCCTCTATGACGAGTGGCGGACCGTCATCGCGCTCGAGCTGGCGGCGGCGCGGTTGCTGGCTCAATGCGCTGCGCCGGTCATGCCGCGCTTTGCCGGCAAGCTGGCCAAGGCGATCGGCGCCGATGACGCCACGACGCATTGGCGCGATCGCGTAACGCTGGCGCCGCCCGGCGTCGAGATACGCCTGGCCGGCGCGTCCTTCTTCGCCGTGCCGAGGACCGCACCGTCTGGCGACGCCGGGCCGGCGGAGGCTCGGGATCCGCCTCCATCCGATCCCGGAGCGATCAAACAGGCGGCGTTGGAAACGATGTTCCGGGCGATCCTGCGCCTTGAGCCTGATGCGCCCGTCCGGTCGAAATCGCCGCGCGATCTTGGGCTTACCTCGCTCGGCGCGATCACGCTGCAACGCAAGCTGCAGACCGACTGGGGCGTCGACCTGTTGGTCAGCAACATTCTGGAAGCGGAGACGATCGACACGCTCTTCGCCCTGACGGTCGAGCGGAGCGCCGCCCGTGAGGAAGAGGGGGTCTCGATATGAGCGTCGAGCGCATTCTGAGCACTGTGGCCGAACGCGGCCTCGTCTTGTTGCGGAACGGCTCGAACCTGCGTCTGGAGGGGCCGCGCTCGGCGATCGACCCGGCGCTGATCGGGATGATCCGCGAGTCCAAATCCGAGCTGCTCAAGCATTTGCAGGCCGCGCCTACGAACGACGACGGGCGGATCGCCCTGACGCCGATGCAGGCGAGCTATTATTATGGCCGCCAGGACCATTTCTCGATGGGGGGCGTGTCTTCGCATGTCTACCGCGAGATTGAGGGCGTGTTCGACGCCGTTCGGCTCGAAGCGGCTCTGTCCGCGGTCGTCGAGCGGCATGGCATGCTGCGGACCCGCTTCGCCGACGATGCGACGCAGGTCGAGGACGGCCCGGCGGAGCGGTCGCCGGTGCGGATCGCGGTGGCGGACCTGCGCGACCTCTCCCCCTCCGCCCAGCAGGCGGCGCGGGATCGCACGCGGGCGGAAATGGCCCACCAGGTGTTGCCAGCCGACAAGGCGCCGCTCATCGATGTGCGCCTGAGCATCTTCGGCGACGCCGAAATGATCCTGCATGTCAGTCACGATGGGCTGATCATCGACGGCGGCAGCGCGTTCCTGTTCTTCGACGACTGGCGTCAGGCCTATGTCGAGCCCGACGGTCAGGGTTTGCGCGGCGCCCTGGGGGTATCGTTCTTCGACCATGTTCGCGCGCTCGCGGCGTCGCAACTCGCGCCGGAATACCGGCGTGCGCGCAATTACTGGCTGGGCCAGCTGGAGGCGATTCCGCCCCATCCGCAGCTGCCGCTGGCCGGCAACCCGGAGACGATAGGGAGGCCGGTTTCGGTCCGCCATGAATTTCGCATCGAGCCTGAGCGCTGGTCCGCGCTCAAGGCGCAGGCGGTCCATCGGGCCCTGACGCCGACGGCCGCGCTCGCCGCCGCCTATGCGGAGGTCTTGTCGCTTTGGGGCGCAGGCGACCGTTTTACGCTCAACGTCACCCTGGCGAACCGCCTGCCGGCCCATGACGACATCGACCGCGTCATCGGCAACTTCACCGATTGCCTGCTGCTGCCGATCGAGATCGACGCCGGAGCCGATTTCGGCGCGCGCGCCGCCGCGGTTCAGACCCGCTTGCGCGAGGGGCTGGATCATCGCCAGTTCTCCGGTCTCGACGTCATGCGGGAACTCGGCCGGCGCGCCGGCGCCGGTCAGGCGGCGCCGATGCCATTCACCTTCAACAGCACGCTCGGAGCGTTTCCGGACGGTTCGGCGATCGCCGCCTGGGGGAACGAAGTCTATTCGGTCAGCCAGACGCCGCAGGTATGGCTCAACGCCTTCGCGCTGGAGAGCGACGGCGCCCTCGTCATCCAGATGGATTCGGTGGATGCGCTATTTCCGGAAGGGCTGATCAACGCTCTGACAGAGGCCTATGAGCGGCTTCTCCTCGCGCTCGCCGCCGGCGACGCGGCCTGGTCCCGCATCGATCAGGATCTCCTGCCGAGGGATCAACGGGCGCAACGCCGGGCGGCCAACGATACGGCCGTCCCCCTTCCCCTCGGGCGGCCCCACGCCGGCTTTCTCAGGCATGTCGCGGCGGCGCCGGACGCTCTGGCCATCGATTGCAGCGCGAGGCGCCTGACCTATGGCGAGCTGTGCGCCGGTGCGTGCGCGGTGGCGCGCTGGCTCAACCACAATCGCATCGGCCGCGACGACCTCGTCGGCGTCGTGATGCACAAGGGATGGGAACAGATCGTCGCGATCATGGGGATAGGCCTCGCCGGCGCCGCCTATGTGCCGATCGAGGCTGGACTTCCGCCAGGCCGGATCGAGGCTCTGCTGTCGAGCGGGGCGATACGGTGCGCGCTCGTGCAGCATGGAGAGGCGCTGCGCCGCGAGGGCACGGCGACGCTGACGATCGATGACGCCTTTCTGGAGGCGGCCAAGCACGCGGAAGCGGATACCCGGCCCGAGGATTTCGCCCCGGCCGATGCGGCGCAAAGCGATCTCGCCTACGTCCTCTATACCTCGGGCTCGACGGGCGCGCCGAAGGGCGTGATGGTCACCCAGAGCAACCTGATCAACCTGATCGCCGATACGACAAGGCGCTTCGCGATTTCCGCCAAGGACCGCATCATCGCGGTCAGCAGCTGCAGCTTCGATCTTTCGGTTTTCGACATATTCGGGGCGTTCTCGGCCGGCGCCGCCCTGGTCATTCCCGACGCCGTCCGCGCGGCCGATCCCGCGCATTGGCTCGATCTGGCGACGCGCGCCGGCGTTACGATGTGGAACTCGGTGCCGGCGATCGTGGAGCTGCTGGTGGAAGAGGCCGTTGCGTCCGGTCGGATGCTGCCACGGTCGCTGCGCTGCGTGATGATGAGCGGCGACCGCATTCCGGCGACGTTGCCGGCCCGGATCGCGGCGCTCCAGCCGGACGTCCGGATCGTCAGCCTGGGCGGGCCGACGGAGACGACGGTCTGGAACATCCTTTATCCCATCGACGATCCCAACGCGATCGACGGGCCGATCCCCTATGGCAAGCCGAACGAGAATAACCGCGCCTATATCCTTGATGCGCAGCGTCGCGAGTGTCCCGACTGGGTTCCCGGCGAACTTCACGCCGCCGGAGAGGGGGTCGCCAAGGGCTATTTCGACGATCCGGCGCTGACCGCCGCCAAGTTCTTCCACCACGAGCCGCTGGGCGAACGGCTCTATCGCACCGGCGACAGCGCCCGCTATCGGCCGGATGGAAACATCGAAATCCTTGGCCGGGTCGATTTTCAGATAAAGCTCAACGGCTATCGCATCGACCCCGCGGAGATCGAAGCCATATTGGTCAGCCAGCCCGGCGTCGCCGCCGCCGCCGTGGTCGGCCGCGACACGCGGGACGGTCCCAGCCTCGTCGCCTTCCTCGTCGAAACGGGCGACGGAACCGTGGTCGGCGAGTGCACCCTGACCGCTGCGCTCGAAGCGGCCCTGCCTGCCTATATGGTGCCGCGCCAATTCGTTTGGCTGGAGCGTCTGGTGCTGACCCGCAACGGCAAGGTCGACCGGACCTTCCTGACCAAGACCGCGATGCCTGACGACGCGCCCGCCGCGACCGCTGCGGCCGGTCCCGCCCCGCCAGCCGAAATCGAAGCGAAGATTATCGACATCTGGTCCGACATATTGCGCAACGACGCGATTGATCCGGTCAGTGGCTTCTACCAACTGGGCGGCACGTCGCTGTCGGGCGTCCGGCTCCTCGCGCGCATACGCAAGGAATTCGGCGTCTCGGTGCCCATCGCCAACCTGCCGCGCCTCGACACGCCGCGTAAGATGGCCAGCCATCTCGATCGAGCGCTATCCCAGGCGGAGATGGCCTGAGATGGAACAGATCATCAACCAGGTCGCGAATGGCCGGCCGTCGACCGCACATTCGATCACCATCTATGGCCCGGGCGGGCGCGCCGTGTTGCCGCTTGCCGACCTCGACCGGCTTGCCCGCAAGACGGCCGTCTATCTCAAGAGCCTCGGCGTTTCCGCCGGGGACCGGATCGGCATCGTGGCCAAGAACCGGCTCGAATGGCTTTTGCTCGATCTGGGCGCGTTGAAGATCAAGGCGGTCACCGCCGCTTTCGAAGCCGGGAAGTTCGCGCCGACGGCCACGCTCGCCGAGCGATACGCGCTCCGCATTGTCTTCAGCGATGAAGCGTCGGACGCGCCCAGCATCCTGCCGATGGACGGCCTGCTCGCCGCGCTGGAGGCGCTGCCGGAAGATAGCGACCTTAGCCCCGTCGTCTACGCCCCGGACGACGTGACGACGATCAAGTTCACGTCCGGGAGCACCGGCGAGCCCAAGGGGCTGGCGGCCACGGTCGGCAGTATCGACAGCTCGATCAGTGCGACGCAGGTGCTGTTCAACCATTCGTCCGGCGACAAGCTGTTCATTTTCTTACCGTTGTCGCTGCTGCAACAGCGCTATTGGGTCTATTCCGCGCTCGTCTTTGGGCACGATGTCGTGCTGTCGACATACCAGCTGGCCTATTACGCCCTGCCGCGCGAGGCGCCGACGGTCGTGATGGGGGTGCCCGCCTTTTTCGAGACGCTGCGCAAGGCGATCGCGGCGCGCGTCGAGGGCGATGATCCGGCGGCGCTGCGCCGCGCGGCGATCGAGGCCATGGGGCCCCGGATCCGCTATCTCTGGACCGGCTCGGCCCCGGCTTCCCCGGAGATGTTACGCTTCTTCGAAGATTGCGGCATGGCGATCTTCGAAGGCTACGGCATGAACGAGACCTGCATCGTCACCAAGAATGCGCCAGGCGCGCATCGGCGTGGCAGTGTCGGCCGGCCGATAGACGGCAAACGTCTCTCGATCGGCGAGGATGGCGTTATCGTCGTGCACAGCGCCTTCCCGGTGAATACGCGCTACCTGTTCTGCGCGCCTGGCGACTCGGAGCGCATCTTTCAGCCCGACGGCTCGGTGCGCACCGGCGATCTCGGCCGATTCGACGAGGATGGGTTTCTCTACATACTGGGCCGAGCCGACGATGTCGTCGTGCTCACCAATGGCCGCAACGTGCTCGTCCGATCGATCGAGGAAAGGCTTCGGACCTGTCCCGAGGTCGAGAACTGCATCGTCGTCGGCTCGGGGGAAGACTGCCTTTCGGCGATCCTCTGCGCGCCACGCGGCGAGGCGGCACGCGACGCCATCAAGCGTCATATCGCCGATCTCAACCATCTGAACGGACCGGATGAGCGGATCGGCGGGTTCTTGATTGTGGACGAGCCGTTCAGCATCGAGAACGGGCTGCTTACATCACAGTACAAGCCGAAACGCAGGGAAATTCTCGCCCGATTCTCCGACGAAATGTCTCATGCGACCAGAGGGGCTCCATGAAGAATATCGAATCTATAGTAAAAAATAATCTATCTCATTTGATCGATATCGACGCCAGCCGCATTGACATCGATTTGAGTATTTTCGATGATTATAGTCTGACCTCTCTAAGTATAGTAATTCTAATAACAAATATCTGCGACGAAACAGATGTTCCTGTTTTCAACTTTACCGACGCCGATATCGCCAATCTGAGGACTTTGCGTGATGTCATCACCATGTTCACAACAGCCGCCGGCCAGGACGCCTGACTGGTTCAGGGACCTCGCCGGCGTCGAGCTCGAAAACGAGCATGTCCGGCTGAGGCCGATCGCCCTCGCCGATCGTTCGGCGCTCGCCGAAATCGCCTTCGACGCCGATATCTGGCGCTATTTCGTGCAGCGGATCGACAACGATGCGGATCTCGACCGCTTCATCCAGCTCGCGGTCGAAGACACCGCCGCCAACCGCCGGGTCGTCTTTGCGGTCATTGACAAGGAGACGGGCGCGGTGGCCGGCAGCATGGCGTACGGCAATCTGGCCGAGGCCGACCGGCGGTTGGAAATTGGCTGGTCGTGGCTCGGGCGCGCCTATCGAGGGAAGGGGGTCAACCGCTGGGCGAAGTTCCTGCTGCTTCAGCACGCCTTCGAACAGCTCGATTGCGAACGCGTGGAATTCAAGACTGACGTGCTCAATCTCCAGGCGCGCAAGGGCCTGCAGAATATCGGCGCGACCGAGGAGGGCGTGCTGCGGAGCTTCAACTACATGCCCGACGAACGGCGCCGCGACGCGATCTATTACAGCATCCTGCGCCGCGAATGGCCGTTCGTCCGGTCCGGCCTCCTCCAGGAAGCGAAACTGACCCGGGCCGCCAGCGAGCTGGTTGGTGCGGGCCCGTGAAACCGCTGTGCCTTGAGGGCGCGCCGTTCGAGCTCGGACGCGCTCATGGCGCGGCGCTACGCCAGCAGATCCGCGGCTTTCTCGATGACGGTCTGGCCCGGCTCAACCGGGTCATGCCGCGGCCGACCAGCCTCACGGCGCTGAAGCCGGAGATCGCGGCCTATCGCCGCGAGATTTCCTCGGCGACGCCGTCGCTCGCCGAGGAGATCGAAGGCCTGGCCGAGGGCGCCGGGATTTCGCCGGACGAAGCGATGCTGCTGCAGATGCGCCGTGAAGTGATGGGCTATTCGCGTTTCACGGCGGGGGACTGTACGACCCTTTGCCGGCGCGGCGAAGGCGGCCCGGTGCTTGCCCAGACGATCGACCTCAATGGCGATCTTGAGGATCAGATAGTCATTCTCCGGATCGCCCATAGGGGCGGTTCGCGCCGTGTCCTGCTGCTCAGCTTCACGGGGTTGCTAGGCTATCTCGGCCTCAACAGCGACGGTCTCGCGATCGGGCTCAACCTGGTGCTCGGCGGCGCGTGGCGTCCCGGCGTCCCGCCCTATCTCGCCATCCGGCACCTGCTCGACACCTGCGGCGACATAGAGTCGTGCCTGGAGTGGTTGTCGGAGGCGCGGCTGGCCAGTTCGCGCTCTCTGCTGCTGTGTGACACACGCCGCAGCGTCGTCGTCGAACTGTGCGACGGGAGGTTTTCCCTCCGGGAGGGCGCGACGCTGGCGCACACCAATCACTTCCTGTCGGAAGACCTGACGGCGATGGACCAGATGAACCCGTTCTCGCGCAACAGCTCGGTGCGCCGACTGGATGCGTGCGTCGCGCAGCTCGATCGCCTGGGCCAGGAGGGGGACGTGGAGGATTTCATGGCTCTTTTGTGCCGGGAACCGATCAACGTGCCCGACAGCGGCAATATCCGCCGCGAGAAGACCGTCGGCGCCGTGGTGTTGTTGCCAAAGGATGGCGAGCTCCATCTACGGCGTGGGAATCCCGCGCAGGCTCGGACCGAAAAATACTGTGTGGCCGTGTGATATGGTCCGTCACCGCCCCGTTGCAGCCGGACCAGATCGGAAATCACGTCTTCCGCAGCAACGCGCCGAAGCGAGCTCCGGAAACGCTCGATCCCAGGGCCAGCAGTTCTCCCGGCGCCACGAGCCCGCTCGCCGCCAGGTCGATCATGTTGATCAGGGGATCGCAGGAAAATACGTGACCGATCCGCGGGATGTTATCGAGAAAGAGCTGATCGCGGCGAAATCCGGCCTGCTGCTCCTTCATGACGACGATCGGCTTCCACAGATTATTATGCGCGAGGCGCTTGATGTCGCGCAGATCAACCTGCGCCCGCTCGAAGAGTTCGGCGTTCGCCTTCCGGGTCAGGTCGGCCGAGATCTCGCCATTGCGCTTCATCATCCTGGCGTCGACCGCCGCCGCGGCGCCGAGCAGCTGGAATTCGCCGCCCTGGCCGGCGCTGACGATGCAGCTCGCCGCGCCGTCGCTGAACACGGCGAAGGGGCGCAGCCTTTCATCATCCGCGCCGTTCGTATCGCCGGCCGTCACCAGGATGGAATGGTGCCGCCCGCTGCTGACCAACGTCGCGGCCAGACCGAGCGCGGCGGTGAGCGTCGCACAGCGATTCAGGGTGAAGCCGTATGGGATGGCGTGGTGCAGGCCCAGCCTGTCGAGCAACCCTCCGATGAAATCGGCATGCCCGTCGACATCGGTTGGAAAGCGCGTCGCGCACAGGATCACGGCGTCGACCGGCGGCTGACGCGCGTCAAAATCCGCCAAGCTCCGGCGCGCCGTTTCGGCCATCAGCTCAACCGCCGGCCTGCCCGAAACGCGAAAGCGGTCCCAGCCCCACAAGCCCGCGTCGTCGATCATCTGATTTTGCGCGAGCCAGCCGGCCAGCCCAGGCATCTCCGTCACGCGCCGTTCCTCTTCCCCGAGGGAATAGTGGCAGCCGTGTATGTACACCGTCGATTTTTCCATGCCGCGCCGATCGCCAGTGGGTGTGATGCAAGTCTTTGCAGCGGGGATGCGAAATGAAAGGCCTGCTACAATCAACCGATATTTCGCCGAAATCGCCTGCCGGCGTGAATGAATTTCAATGCGCGCCCATACATCGCTTTCTTGGCGGCAGGATCGGCAAGTTTCATTTCACTCCGGAGGCCCGGCCGCTCGCCGACAGCTTGTTGGCCGCGGAGCCGGACGAGATCGCCGCGTCCTTGTTGAAGGCGTGCGAGAGCGAAGAACATCTGCTGGCCGCCAAGCAGATCCTGGACGCCACTCTCAGCCTTGCGGAATGGGACGATGGGGCGGCGGAGGCGATAGCTCCCACGCCCGCGCTCCGCGACGGCCGCGTCGACCGAACCGCGTTGTGGCGATGGCTCGACACGCACCGCATCGCCGTCGCCGCGGCATTTGACGGCGTGGCGGCCCTGGGAACGGCGGCGAAGCGTGAGTTCCTTCGCGGTCGGGCGGCGCTGTCATTGCTCGGCGATTGCTGGCTCGACACCGTGTCGCAACCTGCGTCCCAACCCGGCGCCGTCGTCAACATCCTGTTCGGCCAGCGATGGTTGCTGCTAGGCGAGGGCTGTCCGGCCCGGTCCAGTGTCGCCATGCGCCGGCGGTCCCTCGAAACGGAAGGCGTTTTCCTTCCGCCGATCTCCGAGGCGGGCTTCTTTCGCGCGGCCGCACCCGACGCGATGACATCGTTGCAGGCGGCCTTCCGACTATCCCTGTCCCGCTATCCGGCGACGTACCTCCCCGAGGTGGTGGGCATCCACGCCGCCTGCCACGCCCTGGGGATCGATGACCATCTTGCGGGGCTGCCCCCCGTTGTGACCGGCGAAGCCGCGTGGGAGGCGCTCAGCGCTTATCTCGATGCGCTGGAGGATGACCCGGAAGCGGAAACCCTGTCCCGTCGCCTCGTCGATGCGATGCGCGTCTTCGTCAGCCTGGAAAGGCGCCAGGTGTCCACGCTGGCGGAACGCTGCGGGCGATCGCCTGGCCATTCGCTGGATCTGCAGGTCGCCGGGATTGTCCGGCGTCATGCGCCCTTTGCCGGGAAGCAGCACAAGCTTGTCCGGATCGGCGGCAAGCCGCTCTCGGAAGTTGTCGTTGAAACCGACCAGGACCTCGCCGGCTTCCTGCGCGACTTCAAGCGTTCCAGCTATCTGCGAGCCGATGCGAAAGGCGGCTGCCGCTTTCTCGACGCCATCAAGTTCGGCGGGCCGATGTTCGGCATTTTTTCCGAACACGAAGCATCCATCCTCAAATCGTGGTTCCAGGGCGCGGCGCAGACGGCCGACGAGCCAATCCTCCTGCCGGAGGCGCGTGATGAACCGCTGGCGCAATTGTGGCTAGCCAACATCAGGACGCGTCCACCCCGTGACACTGTATTTGAGCCAGCCGCCGATCTCGATGACCGGACGCTGTTCTATCGGCTGGTGAATATCGAGAACTTCGCCAACACATCGCCGGTCGCGCTGGACCGTGTGCGCGCCGGGCTGGCCCAGGCGGAGCTCCTTTTCGACGCCGAGACTGCGGGGCGATACACGGACGCGCGCTTCTTCGAATATTCGCCCGAAGCCCTCGTGGCCCGGATCGAGTCGATCTATTGGGGAAAGCTCGTCGATCCCTATGCGCCACTTGGCGAAATCCCGTCCCGCGACGAGGTCGTGTTCGGCCAGAAGTATTACGCGCTGGGCAATCTGGTCGATGGCGCGTGGGCCTATCGCAGCGGCGGCACGGGCCGCGTCGAGAGTGTTGCGGATACGGGGTTGTTCGCCATCTACGCCGATGAGATGGGGCTGGGCGACCTTGAGAAGAACCACATCACGCTGATTTATCGCGTCCTGAAAAGCCTGGGTATCGATCAGCCGCACATCCGCGAAGAAGCGTTCATCGATCAGGACGAAATTCCCGACATCTTTTATACGTTTCCATTGAATCAGCTGTCATTCGGCCTGTTTCCGAACCGCTTCTATCCAGAAATACTGGGCTATACCCTGGGTGTCGAAATGTTCGGCCTGGGCGAGGTGCGGCTGCACGAGATCCAGAAGCTGAAGCACTGGGGCTTCGACCCCATCTATGAGGCGGTGCACCTGTCTATCGACAACCTCTCCGCCGGGCATGCGCGGCAGGCGTTGACGATGATCCAGGCCCATCTCGCCGAAACAGAGCGACGATACGGCGCCGCTGCATGCGCCGTCGAATGGCGCCGCATCTGGAACGGCTATGCGTCCTTCGCCTATTTCGTCGAAGGCGGGACGCTGGAAGCATCGCCCTCCGCCATGCTTCACGACGAGGCCGGCGATCATTGCGCCTTTACGCTCTGACCCCTGGGAGAAGACGTGAAGATATTCGATACATCGGTTCTACGGCTGCCGCTCTACGAGGAACGGCATCGGCGGCTTGCGGCGCGCATTGAAAGCTGGGCCGACGAGATATCGTCGGAACTCGGCGAGATCGAACGTCTGCCGCCAGCTGAGATGGGACGCCATCTGACCGCGCTGTTCGGAGAAGCCGGCTGGTACGCCGCTGTCGGCGGCGTCGACACGCCCCCGGATTTCCGCAGCATATGTTTGATCCGCGAGGGCTTCGCGTTCATCCACGACCTGTTCGATTTCGCGTTCTCGATCCAGGCGCTCGCCGCTGCGTCGCTGATCCAGTACGGTTCCGTGGAGCAGCGGGGGGCTCTACTCCCCGATATATTGGCGGGACGGTCGATCGGGTGCCTGGCTATGTCCGAACCCCAGGTCGGCTCGGACCTCGCCAATGTATCGCTGCGCGCGGAACGTCGTGGCGAATCCTATGTCCTGAATGGGACGAAGACCTGGATTTCCAACGCCGACATCGCTGATTTCGCGATCGTCCTGGCCCGCACGGCCGAAGGGGGCGGACCGCTGGGGCTGAGCCTGTTCTATGTGAGCGCGCAAACGCCCGGCGCGCGTGTCTCCGAAACGATAGAGGCGATGGCGCCGCGCTCCTTTGGGAGCCTGACCTTGGACGAATGCATCGTGCCCGCGGAGCAGATGATCGGAAAGCCGGGGCATGGCTTCAAGATCGCGGGCGAGGTCCTTGAACTATACCGGACGACGGTCGGCGCCGCCGCGACCGGTTTCGCGCGCCGCGCGCGGAGCGCGGCGCTAAGCTGGGCGCGCTCGAGGCGCCTCTCCGCCGGCACGGTGTGGGACATGCAACTGACCAAATCCAAGCTCGCCGACAGCGAGGTGGCGTTGACCGGCAGCGCGTTGCTGGTCGCCCAGGCGGCGTGGGAGATCGACCAGCAGATCCGTGGCTATGGAAAGCACTCCAGCATCGCCAAGCTCTTCGCCACGGAGCAAGCTCAGCGAATTGTTGACGATGCGGTGCAGATTTTCGGCGCCGCGGGAATCGTGAAGGATGCTGTGCCGGAACGTCTCTATAGGCAGATCCGGTCGCTGCGCATCTACGAAGGAACCTCGGAGATCCAGCGTCTAATAATCGCGGCGTATCTCTAGGATAGCCCCCTCGATTTGGCGCCTGGCGTTGGAATGAGGGGGATTTGGCGGCCGGAACTTCCTGGCCGGTCGTGATATCGAGCTAGGTGCGCGACCCGAGGAGAAACTGATTAACGGCATCCGCGAATTGGTCAGGGTCGTCGACCATCACGGCATGGCCGGCGCCGGAAATTTCGCATAGATGGCCATCTTTCAACATTTCCACTATACTTAATGCTTCCTTCTTAGATAAAATCGCGGACCCTTTTCCCCTCACCAGCAATGTCCTGCATAATATTCTATGTAAAAGATCTTGAGAGTTATTTATATCCGTCGATGCTTTGCTGAATATTTCTGTAACTCGCCGATCGGCCTTGAGCGCAAATTTTCCGCCGCCGGTCTCCCGCAAAGCATTGCCGACAATGTGGCGAAGCATTTTGGGATGGGTCAGCGGCCGCCTGTCCAATATCCAGGCCGCATACTCGGCAAGCGAATTGTAGCCGTCGCATTGCTCGTGAAATTGCGAGAAAATATTATCGTGAGCGGTCCATGTCGTGCTTAAAGGCCAATCCACCAGGATCAAGTTCGACACAGTATGGGGCGCCGCCGCGGCGACCCTTATCGCCACCCCCGCGCCAAGAGAATGGCCTATAATAGTGACGTTATTATAGTTGCCGGCCTTAATTAAACTTAGAATATCGCCGGAATAGGTTTCAACACTATAGTTCGCCGTCGGATCTTCACGGGAGTTTCCGTGCCCCCTGAAATCTACAATTATGGAGCGATATTTTTTCGGTAAGCGAGGCGCCAAGTCGCGCCATACGTAGCCGCCTTCGCCGAACCCATGAAGAAGTATGCAGATCGCGTCCCCACCACCATATTCCTCAACGTGGAAAGGGAAGCGATCCGCCCCAAGCGCCGGCGCGTGCGGCAAGAATTGCTCATTCATAAGGACCGCCTCATCCGCTCTGCGGACCATATATACTACCTGGCGTTCAGTATAGGCATGACGAAGTGATCACGAGGCCCGGCTCATGTGCGTGGCCGTCACGGTTGTAATTCGCACGGGTCCGGACATCGCCGCGACAGATCCGAGCGCCTGAAGCGGCTGCGAGTTGGACGGGTCGAAGGCGGCGGCCAAGCCCTTCAGTGCGGCGTCACGCCTCGCAATCCTTGAGCGCCCTGGCCGCTTCGTCGAACGCCGACCATGACCGCTTGGCTAGGCTGCCGCCGACGCTGCACCGACGGACGCCGAGTTCGGCAAAGGCGCGGATTCTCGCGTCATACTCGTGCACGACCACGTTGACTGGCTTCGGCGCAACGGCCGCGACCAATTCGGCGACGGCGCCAGGGTCAAGGATGAAGGGCGCGAACAGGCAGTCCGCGCCGGCCTCGGCATAGGCGACCGCGCGGGCGATGCTCTCGGCGACGGGCATGTCGGGCACGCGGAAATTCTCGTTGCGGCCGATCAGCATTACAGTCGGATCGACCGCATCGATAGCGGCCCGCGCGGCGGCGATACGCTCGACCGCGAGGCCGCGCGCATACATTTCGCTGCCCGACCAGTCTTCGATCGAAAGACCCGCGATCCCCGTCTCCATGGCCAGCGCGACGTTCGCGGCGACTGCGGCGGGGGCATCGGCGAAGCCGTTCTCGAAATCGGCGTTGATCGGGAGAGGGGTGGCCTCGACAAGCATCCTGAGATGCGCGAGCACCGCGTCGCGGCTCAGAGAGCCATCGTCCTCGCCGGCGGCCCAGGCCGCTCCGGCGCTGGTCGATGCGATGGCCTTGAAACCTAGCTTCGTCAGGCGGACGGCGCCGCCCGCGTCCCAGGCGTTGGGGATGATGAAGAAGCCGCTGTCATGCAGCCTGCGGAAGGTGGCGCGTTTCTCGGCGATCGTCGGCATGGCCGTCTCTCCTCTGCTTCCTCGCCATCGTCGGTCATCGGGATCGGCCTCTTCGGGTTCATCCTGGCCGAGGTCATGCCGCCCAATCTCTAGCTGATACGCACAGGCCCAATCCCAGAGCCCTCGGCCCACCGGCCCCGGGGGCTGTCTTCGTTCTTGGAGCCTCCATTGACCGAGGCGCCACGCGAACTGATCGACCGTCAACTCGATTTGGAGAATGAAGCTGGAGCCCTGGGAGCGGCAAGGTATGCGCCGCCTAGAACTGCCCGCTGGTCTCCAGCTTATCCAGCCGGTCAAGGACCGACAGCAGGGTCAGGATCCAGAAAATCCCGGCGACGATCAGGCCGATCCCCGGAACGAGGGAGCCTATCGTCCAGCCCCAGGGATTGATGCGCCGCTTGCGAGCGACGACGAAGACGATGGCCGCATAGACCAAGCCCACTAGCGTGATTGGAATAAGCTGGATCATCGTCTCGATCATGCTCGCCCCTGTTCGACGGAACTATTGGGACGTGTTTCAAGCAATGGGTCAACCGAGCCGGGCTGTTCGGCCGGCGTCGGCCACGCTCCAGGGCGGGCGACAGGAGGCGGCCATGGCCGAGACAGAACGGGTCGGCGAGAATCAGGCGGCGCGGTGGAACGGCGCGGCCGGGCGGGCCTGGGTCGATATGCAGGTGTTGCTCGACCGGCTGTTCGAGCCGCTGCAGGATTTTCTGGTCCGGCAGGTTCTGGCGGCCTCGGGCCGCCGCGTGCTCGATGTCGGCTGCGGGACAGGCGGGGTGACGCTCGCGGTCGAGCGGGCGTCGGGCGCCGGCGGCCGACGTGTCGGGGTCGACGTGTCCGAGCCGATGATCGCCGCGCAGGCGCCCTCGTGATCGGCGCCGGTCAATCGGCGGGAAGCCGGGCGGGATTGAACACCGCCTCCCACAGATGGCCGTCCGGGCGCCATATCGGCGCCCGTGCGGAGCGGCCGGTTCACCCGGCGCTGGCCGGGTTTTCGCCTGGGTGTGGACGCATCGCATGCCGGAGGTCGACGCGCCGCCCGTGATCGTCACGCTGGACGACGCCATCGACCCAAACTTCGCGCCTCTGGAATAATTTGACTATAAATTTATATTGACTATAAAATTATAGTGACGATACATATCGCGACGCTGTTTCGAGGTCGCCCGATGTCAAAGCCCTTGCTCGCTCTCCGGTCGGGAGCGCTCCGATGACCGGCCGCTCGGTGCTGATCTCGGGCGCCGGCGTCGCCGGACCGGTCCTGGCCTACTGGCTCGCGCGGGCCGGGTTCGTCCCGACGGTGGTCGAGCGGTCGGCGGCTCCGCGCTCCAGCGGCGCCCCGGTGGACGTGCGGGGGCCGGCCGTGGAGGTGGCCGAGCGCATGGGCGTGATGGCGCGCATCCGCGACGCCGGGACGGCCGTGACCCGGCTCAGCTTCGTCGACGGCGGCGGTCGGCGCCTCGCCACGGTCGATATGGGCGCGATCCAGCGCGCCGCCGGCGGCGGCGATGTCGAACTGCCGCGCGGCGATCTCGCCGCCATCCTGAGGGAGGCCGGCCGCGACCATGCGGAATACCTCTTCGACGACGCCGTCGCGGCGCTGAGCCAGGACAAGGGCGGCGTGGACGTCGTCTTCGAGCAGGGCGCGTCGCGGCGCTTCGACCTGGTCATCGGCGCCGACGGCCTGCATTCGGGGGTGCGCCGGCTGGCTTTCGGACCCGAGGCCGGCTTCGTCAGCCACATGGGGCTCTATATCGCCACCCTGGCCCTGGACGAGGGCGTCGAGCGGGCCGACGAGGTGACGATCTACAACACGCCCGGCCGGGCGGTCACCGTCCATCCCGGCCAGGGCCGGGCCCTCGCCGCCTTCATCTTCCACGCCCCGGCCATGCCGTTCAACCATCGCAACCTGGCGCAGCACAAAGGGCTGCTGGCCATGGCCTGCGCCGGCGCGGGCTGGCGCACGCCCGAGCTGATCGGGCGCGTCCAGGCGGCGCCGGATCTGTATTTCGACGCGGTCAGCCGGGTGAGCCTGGACAGCTGGCGGCGCGGCCGCGTCGCCCTGGTCGGCGACGCCGCGTCCTGCGTGTCGCTGTTCGGCGACGGCTCGACCCTGGCCATGGCCGGGGCGTTCACCCTGGCCCGCGAGCTCGCCGCCAGCCCCGACGACCACCGGGGCGCCTTCCATCGCTACGAGGAGAAGCACCGCGCCCTGGCCGGCCCCCGGCAGCGCGGCGTGCGGCAAGGGGCCTTCGCCCTGGCGCCCAGGACCCGGGCCGGCATCGCCATGCGCAACGCCGCCGCCGGCCTGTGGCCCCTGGCGGCGGCCGGCGCCCGGCTCGGACGTCTTGCCTCCGGCCGCCGGCGGCCTAGTTTGCCATCCCATGAGCAATGTTCCTGATCCCGCGTCCGAAGGCCTTCGCGCGCGCAAGCGGCGGGCGACGCGCGCAGCCATCCAGCAGGCCGCGCTGTCGCTGTTCCTGAGCAAGGGCTACGACGAGACCACCACCCAGGAGATCGCCCGCGCCGCCGACGTCTCGCCCGGGACGCTGTTCAACTACTTTCCGACCAAGGAAGATCTGGTCGCCGACGACTACGACCCCTTGTTCCTCGACCTCCTGGCCGCGCGGCCGCTCGACGAGCCGCCGTTCGTCGCCATCCGCAAGGCGCTGCAGGCCGGGCTGGAGGCCGTGCTGGCCGAGGATCGCGCCTTCCTCGTCGCCCGCGGCCGGTTGGCCTTGGCCGCGCCGGCCCTGCGCGCCGCCGCCAGCCTGGACCGGGCCAGGGGCGCGGAGGCGTTGCGGGCGGTGCTGTCCAGCCGAGGCGGGCTGGCGCCGGACGCGTTCGAGCTCAGGGTGGTCAGCGTGCTGGTCGTCGAGGCCCTGACCGCCGCCCTCGAGGCGTGGCTGGAAGGGGGCGGGGAGGCCGACCTGCTGGCGCTGACCGGGCAGGCGCTGGACGTGGTCGAAGCCGGCGCCGGCGCGGTCCTGTCGCCGTCGCGCCCTTAGGAGCACCTGCCGAACGGGCGAGATCGGCCCTGATCGCGGCCCCCTTGGAAATACCCCGGACGGCGTCTATTGCAGGTCGTCGGGTCCCTCGGGGCGGATAGTTTCGGAACTCATGGGAGGCGACGTGACGCTCCAAACAGTTGAACCCGCGCAGGCCCTTGCGGCGCGTACTGACGGGCTCTATCGCTGGCTGTTGGACCAGGCCATGCCGGTTTGGACCGGCGCAGGCTACGATGCGCGGACCGGCGCGTTCGCGGAGGCGCTGGATCAGGAGCGGCGTCCGACGAGCACCGTGCTGCGCGCCCGCGTCCAGGCCCGCCAGATCTATGTGCTCTGCGCCGCCGGGCGCCTCGGCTGGCAGGGGCCGTGGGCCGAGATGGCGGCGCGGGCGATGGACTTCTTCCTGGCCCGCTTCCAGCGGTCCGACGGCGCGTTCCGTTTCAGCATCGGCCCCGACGACGGTGGAAACCCCGAGGCGATGTTCTACGAACAAGCCTTCAGCCTGCTGGCCATGGCCCATGTGGCGGCGGTTCAGCCGGGCCGCCAGGACGTTCGCCTCGCCGCGCATCGCCTGTTGGACGGACACATGGCCGAACGCCGCCTGAGCCAGGGCGGTTTCCGCGAGGGCGGGGACCGGCCGTATCAGTCCAATCCGCACATGCACCTGCTGGAGGCGGCCCTGGCCTGGGAGGCGGCCGAGCCGGACGGGCCCTGGGCGGCGCTGGCCGACGAGGTGGCGACCCTGGCGGCGGAACGGTTCATCGACCCCGACCGCGGTTTCCTGCGCGAGTTCTTCAATGCGGACTGGACCCCGGCCGGCGGCGAGGCGGGGCGGGTCGTCGAACCGGGTCATCAGTTCGAATGGTGCTGGCTGCTGCGCCGTTGGGGGCAACGCCGGCCGGGCGCGCCCCTGGAAGCCCAAGCCCGCCGCCTGTTCGAAATTGGCGTGCGACACGGCGTCGACCCTGAACGCAACGTCGCGATCGATGAGCTCGATAGCAATCTTGACGTCCTGACGCCGACCGCCCGCCTCTGGCCGCAGACCGAGCGGATCAAGGCGGCGCTGGCCATGGCCGAAGTCGGGGACTCCGAGTCCGCCCTACGGGAAGCCGCCGCCGGCGTTGATGGACTGAGGCCCTACCTGGACACGCCGGGGCCCGGGCTCTGGCGCGACCGCATGGTGGTCGACGGGAGCTTGGTCGCCGGGACCGCGCCGGCCACCAGCCTCTACCACATCGTCGGCGCGATCGAGGAACTCGCCCGTTGGCGAGAACGGGCGGCGTAAAAGGAAGGAGCGGCGAAGTTTCCTTCGCCGCTCCAGAGTTTCACCATCGGTGTCTGCTGTCAGAACTTCCGATCGATATTGATAAACAGCCGGCGACCGATGAAGTCGTAGGCGTTCAGAGCTGAATAGCCGATCGTGAAGGTTTCGTTCCCAGAGAGCGCTGGCGGCTGCTCGTTGAACAGATTGCGGATGCCTGCTTGGACCGTCCACTTGTCGAACTTCTTGCGGATCGAAACGTTGTGGTAGGCGGTGAACTCGGTGTGCTGCTTGTAGTACACCGGCACGTTGTTCCCGTAGCGGTTGCTCGGGTGGACATCCGTATATTGGAAGGCGCGTTGATTGGTATCTGACGCCTTTCCATACATTTCGACGCTCCAGAAGTAGGTCCAATCCTGTCGGTCGAACCGCAGGTTGACCTGGCCGGTGAAGCTGGGCTCGCCGACGCTGCCGTTGTGATTCTCGGGGATGGATTGGCCAAGATACTGAACCGAATCTTCAAGTTGCCAGGTCATCTGGCTGTCCATCTGGAACTTCCCGAAATCGAACTGCTTCTGATAATGCAGATTGAGGTCGATGCCGCGATTCTTCTGTTTGGCGACGTTTACGTAACTGTCGTTAACAGTAAGGACATAGTGGCTGTTGGTGGTGGCGTTGTTGTCGCGGGTGAAAAGTTTGCAGAAGGGATCTGTAGGGTACTGGTTTGACGTATAGCACTGGTTGAGGATGTTGAACGAGCCGAACTGGGCGATCTCGTTATCGACTTCAATCTCGAAATAGTCCACCGCGACGCTGAGGTCGATGAAGCTCGGCGTCCAGATCACGCCGATCGTCTTGGCCTTGGAAGTCTCGGCCTTCAGGATGCCAGCGCCTCCCCCGGTGGTGATCACCGCGCCAGCGCCGCCGCCAACCCAGCCCGCCGGCACGCCGGCCGCCGCGCAGTTCGCTTGAAGCTTGGCGTTGCTGCTCAGCTCCCAACGGATGCAGGGGTCGATATTGATCTGATCGAGGAAGCCGGTCTGGTTGCCGAGATAGAGCTGATAGAGGGAAGGGGCGCGGTAAGAGGTCCCGATGGTTCCGCGCACGCGGAGCGCGGGAATGATCTGCCAGTTAAGCCCCACCTTGTAGGTGCTGTTCGAGCCGTAGCTGTCATAGTCGGTGTAGCGGCCGGACGCTTGCAGTTCGAGGCTTTCGACGCCTCTGAAACCCTTGAGCAACGGGGCGTCGAGTTCGGCGAAGACCTCCTTGACCGCATCGTCGCCCTTGGTGGGGTGGGCCGAGGTCAGATTGTACATATTGCCCGAGGTTTCCGCCGCGCTCGGTTCGTCGTCGATCTTTTCCTTGCGGTAGCTCGCGCCGAACAGAGCCTTCAAGTCGCCGGCGGGCAGCTTGTACACCGTGCCCTGAATGGTGCCTTCGACCATGGCCTGGGTGTAGGTGGTGTTGCCGCTGGCCCGGCCGAACAGGAAGGCTTTCTCGGCGTCAGTGAACTTGCCGGACAGAAACCGTTGAGTGAACCACGGAATGGTCATGCAACTGACTGGGCCGGAGATGGTGATCTGGGTGGGATCGCAGGCGACGCCGGGGCCGGTCGTGGCGAACAGGCGGTCTTGATAGAGATAGTCGGTGGAATAGGTGGCGTCGGACTTGCTGTACTCGCCGTAGACGTCCCAATCCCAAGTGCGGACCGAGCCGCGAAGTCCGCCGACCGCCCGCCAGTAGTCGACCGTTTGAGATTGGTCGTTCTTGAACGTCACGATCGGGATGGCGTCGTACTGACCACTCGCATTGACGAAGGGATTGGTCGGATTGGTGCCATCGACCGTCGGGTAAAGCTGCTGGTAGCCGTGCTGTTGGGATTCTCGGCGATTGAACAGGAACTCGCCGTAGGCTTCGATCTTGGGCGTCAGGTCGAAGGCGCCGCTGGCCGTGAAGGTATAGCGCTGGTATGGGCTGATCGCCGAGGCGCGCTCATAGAGCGGGTCATTGTAGTTCATATACGGCATGGTGGGCGTGATCGTTGCGCGTCCGGCGCGGACCCAACCGGCCGCAGCCAAGTTCGGGAAGACGTTGGGGGCGCCGATATTGTTGCCTTGCGCCGCCGTAGGATAGGTTATGCCCGGCACTGCATACTGGAACACGCCGCCGTAGCCCGAGGTCAATTGCGCGACGTTGGTGAAGACGTTCCAGCATTTGGCTTTGCCGGTGGACGGGTCGATATAGTCGAGACGCTGGCCGGTCTGTGGGTCGTACACCCGGTCTTCCTTGCATTTCAGGTAGTCGCGGTCGCCGGCCTTGAGTTCGTATTGCTTGGTGTAGTCGCCGGCGATGTTCAGATAGCCGCGATCGAAGGTCTTGCCCCATGAGCCGGAGACGCGCACCTGCTCTCCGCCGGAGTCCTGCGGCAGCGAGCCGAAGATGTTGATGTCTCCGCCGTCCCGGTTGGTCTTGGTGATGATGTTGACCACCCCGGCGACCGCGTCCGAGCCATAGACCGACGACGCGCCGTCTTTGAGGATTTCGATACGCTCGACGGCGGAGTCCGGAATCACGTTCAGGTCGACGGGGCCGACTGACCCGCGCGCGCCGGCTGGGCCGACCCGCCGGCCGTTGAGCAGGACCAGCGTGCGGCTGGAGCCGAGGCCGCGCAGAGAGATGGTGCTGACGCCTGGCCCGCCGTCGTTCACATAGGCGGAGAGCAGGCCGTTCACTTGGAACGAACCGCTGGCCACGCTGGCCTTCTGCAGCACGTCGCCGGTATCGGCCAGGCCCTGCAGCGTGCTGGTCTCGGCGGTGATCACCTGAATGGGCGCCGAGCTGTTGTACTCGTTGCGCTTGATCCGCGAGCCGGTGACGACCAATTCCTCGACCTCCGAGGATTTCTTGGCGGTGTCCTTCGACGTGTCGGTCGACTGAGCGAAAGCGGGTGTGGTCGCGGCGGCGGCCAACGCGCTTGCGAACGCGGTGGTCGCAAGCAGCAGTTTACGATCAATCATGACTTCGTGTGTCCCCACTCCTGAACTGCGGCCCCCGCCGCACGTTCTGTCACGCTACAGCCGGCGTGACGGGTCACAACCTTCGCGGTGTTGTGGCGGGTCTCATTTTTCGCGACCGTTGCAAATTGGACATAGTTTTGCCGATTGTTCGTCACGTTCTAGCAGGCGATACTAACGCCGCTCTTGGGGCGTCAGCGTTCCTGAGTAGGGGGCGTCTGCCGAAATCGGCGGAGTTTTCCGATGTATATCAATTTGTTGGCTGACGATTGGATCATGCCGGAGCGGAGGGGACGGGGTGGGTAAGTCGCATAGTTGTCATATTGTCGCTGCAATTGCTGCGACGATCCTCGGTTGCGCGGGTGGCTTGAAACATGCGCAGGCGGCTGCGCCGTCAGCCAAGGATTTCGCGCGGTACGCCCAGATCGAGAACGTGTCCGTTTCGCCGGACGGCAAGCATATCGCCGGACTGATCTCTCCCGACGGACAGTCCCGCTACGTCGCTGTGTGGGAGACCTCAGACCCGGAGAAGAAGCCCTTCATATTGGGCGCCCAGCACATGCAGTTGCTCAGCGTCGAGTTCGTCAAGAACGATCGCCTAGGGGTTGTCGCCCAGCAATTGTTCACTGCGGGCCAGTTCAAGGGGCACCTGCGGAAACTGTACCTCACCGACCTGAAAGGGACCAAATGGACGTCGGCCCTGCCGGAGGGGCGCGCCCGTTCCGAGAGCGAGGAGTTCGCTCAAAAGGTCAGCAGCCCGCGCATCCTCAGCGCGTTGCAGGGAGACCCCAGTCACATCTTGGTGCTGAATGCGGGCTTGGACGGCGCGGGTGACGTCTACAAGGTCGACATCTATTCAGGGGAGGCCGAGCGGATCGCGCGGGGTTCCGACACGTTCGGTTCGCTGCAGGTGGACAGCAAAGGGGAAATTCGGGCGCGCCAGGAGATCAATTTCGACAACGGCAAGGTTTATCTCGCCCAATGGATCAAAAGTCCGGCGGGCGTGTGGGAAGAGCACTTCCGCTCTTACGCCAAGGATCGAAACATCACCAGCGTGGTCGGGTTCACGACGGATCCCAACCTGATCTATGTCAGCGCCAGACGAAACTCAGACAAGATTGGCGTCTACGAATACGACATAGGGCAGCGTAAAATTCTGGAGCCGGCGTTCGAACATAAGTTGTTCGATGCGGATTCGGTGCTGCAGCACCGGGCCACCGGCCAATTGCTGGGTTTCGGCTACTTCGCCGATACGCCCCGAATTTACTGGACCGACGAGAAGCTGGCGGTCATCGCCAAGGGGTTGCCGACCGCGCTCGGTCTGAAGACCACCTCAGTGAACTGGGTGGATCCCGCCTCCGGGCAAACGGCCACGGTCACCTATCCCGATGGGGCGGGCGCGCGGATCGTCAGCCTCTCTCAGGATTTCAAACAGGTGGTCGTCGAGAAATCGGGGCCGAACCAGCCGCCCGAGTACTACCTTCTGGCGGATGGGACCAAGCTGACTTTGCTCGGGCGCTCGCGGCCGCAGATCGACGGTAAGGCGCTCGGGGAATCGCGGATGATCGAATACAAGGCCCGCGATGGGCTGATGATCCCCGCCTTCCTTCATACGCCGCCCAAGAGCTTGTTTGGCGACGGGCCATACCCGGCCATCGTCCTGCCTCACGGCGGCCCCTCGGCTCGGGACGAGTTGGATTGGGACGTCAGCGGCTGGACCAAGTACTTCACCGCGCGTGGCTATGTCGTTATCCAGCCGCAGTTTCGCGGGTCGGAAGGGTGGGGCTCCAAGCTGGCCCGCGCCGGCGACGCCCAGTGGGGGCTCGCCATGCAAGACGACAATGACGACGCCGCCAAATGGTTGATCTCGCAGAAGCTCGCCGCGCCCGACCGCATTGCTCTGTTCGGTTACTCCTACGGCGGCTATGCCGCCTTTGCGGCCGCGATCCGTCCGAACGGTCTCTATCAGTGCTCGATCGCCGGCGCCGGCGTGGCCGAGATCAAGCGCTTCCAGGGCGAGACCTACGATGATCGGTTCCTGCGTGAATATCAGCGCCCGACTATCGACGGCCTCGACCCGTTGCCCAATGCTCGCAAGGTGTCGATTCCGATCTTCGTCTATCACGGTGATCGCGACCAGACCGTCGAGGTCGAGGAATCGCGTCGTTTCGTGGCCGAGCTGAAGGCCGCGAACAAACCGCACAAGTACCTCGAGATCAAGGACATGGGGCATCAGTACATTCTGATGACGCCGGAGATGTTGGAGCTCCAACTGACCGAGATCGAGAAATACCTGAAGAACGACTGCAAACCCGGCGGACTTTAACCGCCGTACGATCGCGCTGCGCGGGGCCTCACCCCAGCAGCGCGATCGCCACCGACGGGGCGGGACTGCGCCAATGGCGCAGCAGCCGCCAGCCGGCCTGCCCGGCCAGCTGGGCCAGGCGCTCGATGGTGAACTTGTACGAGTTCTCGGTGTGGATGGTCTCGCCCCTGGCGATGGCGAAAACCTTGCCGGCGACGCGCAGGGTCTGGTCGCGGCGGCTGACCAGATGCATCTCCATGCGGCTGGCGGCGGCGTTCCACACCGCGCGGTGGTCGAAGGCGTCGGGGTCGAGGTCGCCGCCGAGCTCGCGGTTGATCCGGACCACAAGGTTCTTGTTGAAGGCGGCGGTGACGCCCTGGGCGTCGTCATAGGCGGCCGTCAGCGTCGCCTCGTCCTTGGCCAGGTCGACCCCGACGATCAACTGCGCGCCTTCGCCAAGCTGGCCGCGGATCACGCCCAGCAGGCGGACGGCGTCCTCGGGGTCGAAATTGCCGATGGTCGAGCCGGGGAAGAAACCGGTGCGCGGTCGCTTGAGGGCCTCGGGCGGCAGGTGCAGCGGCCGGGTGAAGTCGGCGGCCAAGGGCGCCACCTGCAGGCCGGGATAGCGGTCGGCCAGCCGCTGCGCCGCTTGGCGCAGGGCGTCCGGGCTGATGTCGATGGGCACGTACAGCGCCACCTGCGGGGCGGCGTCGAGCACCAGCTGGGTCTTGGTGCTGGCCCCGCTGCCGTACTCGACCAGCGCCGCGCCGTCCGAGAGGGCGGCGGCGAGGTCGTCGGCGATGTCGGCCAGCAGCGCCGTCTCCTGGCGGGTGGGGTAGTATTCCGGCAGGGCGGTGATCGCCTCGAACAGGCGCGAGCCTTCGTCGTCGTAGAAATACTTGGCGGGAATCGTCTTCTGCGGCTGGGCCAGGCCGTTCAGCACGTCGGCGGCGAAGGGGGCGTCCAGGCGCGCGCCGGCCCCGCCGCGCCGCCGCGCCGGGGGCGCGGCGTCCTCGGCCAGCCGCACGCCCGAGAACATCCAGCGCTGGTGCGGATAGAAGAAGTTGCGATAGGTCGCGCGCACATGGCCCCGGGGCGAGGCGAAACAGCCGCCGCGCAGCACCATCTGGTTGACCATGAACTTGCCGTTGTACTCGCCGACCGCGCCCGGGTCGGGACGGAAGCCGGGATAGGGCGCATAGGCGCTGGCCGTCCATTGCCAAAGGTCGCCCGACATCTGGCGCAGGTCCGGATGAGCGGCGGCGCGCTCCCATTCGGCCTCGGTCGGCAGCCGCTTGCCGGCCCAGCGCGCGAAGGCGTCGGCCTCGTAATAGCTGACGTGTTCGACCGGGCCGTCCGGATCGACCGGCCCCGGGCCGGCCAGGGTCAACGCCGTCCAGGCCTCGCCGTCGCGACGCCAGTAGAGCGGGGCCGTCCAGCCCTCGGCCTGGGCGCAGGCCCAGCCGTCGGACAGCCAGAACTGCGGGCGCTCGTAGCCGCCATCGGCCATGAACGCCATCCACTCGCCATTGGTGACCAGGCGGTCGGCGAGGCGGAAAGGCGCGAGCAGGGCGCGGTGACGCGGCGTCTCGTTGTCGAAGGCGAAGCCGGCGCCGTCGTGGCCGATCTCGGCCTCGCCGCCGTCGAAGCCGACCCAGCCGGCCGGCTCGGGCGCGAGGCCGGCCCCGGGCGCGGCCTCGTCGTAGGTCGGGCGCAGGGGCGACTGGCCGAAGAGGTGCAGCACGTCCATCAGGATCAGTTCCTGATGCTGCTCCTCGTGGGCCAGCCCCAGGGCGACCAGATCGACGATCGCGTCGCGGCCGGTCTTCGGCGGGGCGGCCAACAGGTCGAGCATCGCCCGGTCCACCTGTCGGCGATAGGCGTGGACTCGCTCCAGGGGCGGGCGGGTGAGCAGGCCCCGCGCCGGCCGCGGCTGCCGGGGGCCGACGGCCTCGTAATAGGAGTTGAACAGATAGGCGAAGCCGGGGTCGAACGGCTTCCAGGCCGGCGCATGGGGCGAGAGCACGAAGGTCTCGAAGAACCAGGTGGTGTGGGCCAGGTGCCATTTCACCGGGCTGGCGTCCGGCATGGACTGGACCACCTGGTCCTCGGCCGACAGCGGCGCGGCCAGGTCGAGGCTGGCCTGGCGCACGGCCAGATAGCGGGCGGCGAGGCGCGCCAGGGCGTCCTGGCCTCGCAACGGCGCCGGGGTCGCCACCGGCGTCCGGCTCTGGATCGGGGCGGCCCCGTCGGAGGATGCGCTCATGACCGGCACTCTGCCAGAAGCCGCGGCGGTCGGTAACCGCCTTGGCGACGACTGCCGCCACGATGATGACAGCCGCGGCGAGGAAGATCAGCGTCCATCTCGTTCCCTGTCGGCGCCTCGCCCCGTTCCAGGCCAACGCGCGGGCCGCCGCGCGTGTTCCGGCTTGGCGGCCGGCCGGCGCCCGCCTATAGGCTGGGGCCGGCCGGCTGCGGGACCGCGTCGGCCCGTTCCAGACGGGATCGCCGCCGCATGGCCAAAGCGCACAGCCACGATCACGACGACCATGGTCACGATCACCACCATGGCCACGGCCATGGTCACGGTCACGGTCACGGCCATTCGCACGGGCATGGTCACGGCCACGGGCATGGCCACAGCCACGCGCCGCCCGACGACTGGCGCTACGCGCTCGGCGTCGGGCTCAACCTCGCCTTCGTGGTCGTCGAGGCCATCGCCGGGCTGATCGCGCACTCGACGGCGCTGCTCGCCGACGCCGGCCACAATCTGTCGGACGTGCTGGGCCTGGCCCTGGCCGGCGGGGCCGCGTGGCTGGCGCGGCGGCCGGCCGGCGGGCGGCGCACCTACGGCTACGCCAAGGCCACCGTCCTGGCCGCCCTGGCCAACGCCCTGTTCCTGATCTTCGCCTGCGGCGGCATCGTCTGGGAGGCCGTGCGCCGGTTCGGCGAGCCCGAGGCGATCAAGCCGGGCCTGGTCATGGCCGTCGCGGCGGCCGGGGTGGTGGTCAACACCGCCACCGCCCTGATGTTCGTCGCCGGCCGCAAGAACGACGTCAACATCCGCGGCGCCTTCCTGCACATGGCCGCGGACGCGGCGGTGTCGGCCGGCGTCATCGTCGCCGGCCTGGTCATCGCCTTGACCGGGTGGGACTGGGTCGATCCGGCGACCAGCCTGGTCATCGTCGCCATCATCTTCATCGGCACCTGGGGGCTGTTGCGCGAGTCGGTCAATCTCGCCCTGGACGCGGCGCCGGCCGGCGTCGACCTCAAGCGCCTGCAGACCTATCTCGAAGGCGGCGACGGCGTGGTCGAGGTCCACGACCTGCACGTCTGGGCGATGAGCACCACGAAGACCGCCCTGACCGTCCACATCGTCCGCCCGGACGGGGCCGACGACGAGGCCTATCGTCAGGAGGTGCTGGGGGTGCTGCGCGACGAGTTCGGCGTCGGCCACGCCACCTTGCAGATCGAGCGGGCGCGCGACGAGCACCATTGCCAGCCTCACTAGGCGGGGACCGCCAAGGCGGGCCCTCCGCGCGGCGGTTGGCGCGCGGCGGCTAGGGCGCGGTCGCGTCGCGGGCGGCGGCGAGCGTGCGCCGGCGTCGCCGCCACGCCGCGACGGCGCCGCCCAGCAGGGTCAGCAATATGCCGATGCTGAGCAGGTTGATGGCGATGAGGAAGCCGTCGTTGTGGTGCGAGATGCGTGGGTCCGATCCCATCAGGCGGATGGCCTGGAACCCGAGCGAGGCGCCCTGGAGCAGCATGGCCACGGCCAGCCAGCGGCTGCTGTAGCGGATGGCCAGCACCAGGAAGCCGACGGCGAGCAGGGTGTCGGCCGTCAACAGCACGTAGATCAGGGCGACATGGGGGACCAGCGCGTTGGCCAGGCCCGCGCCCAGCCAGGCGATCGCGACCATGATCGCGCCGCCGCGCTCCGCTGGCCCGCCGCGCCATATGGCGAAGGCGACCACGGCGATTAACGGGATCAGCCCAAGGAAACCAAGAATGGTTGTAAACAAAAACGCGCCCCTGAGGTCGTCAGGGGCGCGAATATCGCATTCCGGTTAAATCTTCCGGAATCTGAAAGCGGGGTTTTAGACCGCGCGCTTCATTTCGGGCGTGTAGAGCGCCTGGTCGGCGTCCTTGCCCCAGATGCCGATCAGCTTGGTGCGGATGCCGACGCGGAGCTTGGCTTCGGCCAGCTCGTTGTGGGCGTCGACCATCGCGGTGCGCGCGGTCGAGAGGGCCGAGATCGCTTCGGCGATCTTGGCGTAGGCCGGGTCGGCCACCACGGCGGAGAGGCGCAGTTCTTGGCGCGCCTGCATCAGATCCGTCATCAGCTTGGACGCTTCGACCATAGCGGCGTCCACGGCGTTCTCAGCCGTCCACAGCTGGTTCGCAACACCTTGAGCAACGTGCGTCTTGTCCACCGTCATCCTCCATGGGTTCAGGACCGCGGTAAGGTAAACAGAAAGCTAACGCCTTCGCCATCTAAAAAGGAATTGTTAACCATGTTTTCCCTCCGGTTGTTCTGGAGAAATCGCGGTTTCGACAGGGGCGTCGGCGCGGACTTGGTGAACAAGTCATTATGGTTGTTGACGTTTTGGATCGAAACATGCGTCGGCGAAGTAAAGCGTTAGGCAATCCGCTCTAGGCTTGTGCTCCAGAGGGATGAAACAGCCCGATCACGCGTCCTCGGGCCCCCCGATCACGCGCCCTCGGGCGCCAACGGCGAAGAGGCATGACGGCGCGACATCCGCAGATCAGGCCAAGACGGAGCGGACTATCCTTTCAAGGCAGGATAGCCGGCGTCGCGTTGTTGACCGCCGTGGCGGTGCTGGCCGCCGCCAGCCTCGTTTTCGTCCTCGCCCAATGGCGGGCCGAGCAGGAGATGCTCGCGCGCGAGGAGGCCACCCTGGCCGGCGTCGTCGCCGCCAACGCCGCCGACGCCCTGTCCGCCGGTCAGCCCGGCAAGGTCCAGGTCCTGCTCGACACGCTGCGGGGCAGTTCGCGCTCGGCCGAGGCCGAATTCGTCGATTCCCAGGGCCGCATCCTGGCCCGGTTCGCGCGGTCGAACGATCCCGAGCCGGCCGGCGGCGCGCGCCTGGGCGTGGTCCGCGCGCCGGTCATGGTGCGTGGCGAGAAGGTCGGCGAGGTGGTGCTTCGGGCCTACGACGTGCGCCTGGCCTCGCTGTTCCCGCGCTATCTCGCGGTGGGCGGGGCGCTGTTCTTCGCCGCGACCGGCCTGGCGCTGCTGATGGGGCAGTGGCTGGCGGCGCGGGCGATCGAGCCGGTGGAGCGGCTGTCCCGGGCCATGCAGGCGGTCACCGAGCACGGCCGCTACGACCGCAGCGTCGAGGTCGACGCCGACGACGAGATCGGCCGGCTGACCGACAGCTTCAACGACCTCCTGGCGCGGCTGGACGCCAACGACCGCGACCTGCGCGCGGCCATGGAGCAGCTGGTCCAGGCCCGCGACGCCGCCGAGGCGGCCAATGTGCTGAAGTCGCATTTCCTGGCCAATATGAGCCACGAGATCCGCACGCCCCTCAATGGGGTGCTGGCCATGGCCCAGATCATGGCCATGGGCGAGCTGTCGTCGATCCAGCAGGAGCGGCTGGACGTCATCCGCCATTCGGGCGAGGCGCTGCTGGCCATCCTCAACGACCTGCTCGACCTGTCCAAGATCGAGGCCGGCAAGATGGAGCTGGAGCTGGCCGGGTTCGACACCGCCGACCTGGCCCGCACGGTTCACGCCGGCTTCTCGCCGCTGGCCGAGGCCAAGGGGCTGGATTTCCGGCTGGAGATCGCCGCGGGCGCGGCCGGCCGCCGGGTCGGCGACGCGGCGCGGCTGTCGCAGATTCTCAACAACCTGATCTCCAACGCGCTGAAGTTCACCGCGCACGGCGAGGTCGCCGTCCGCCTGGAAGGCCTGGAGCCGGACGGCGAGGCGGGCCTGCGCATCGTGGTGGCCGACACCGGCGTCGGCGTGCCGCTGGAGAAGCAGCCGTTCCTGTTCCAGAAGTTCACCCAGGCCGATTCCTCGACCACCCGCCGCTTCGGCGGCACGGGCCTGGGCCTGGCGATCTGCCGCGAGCTGGCCCACCTGATGGGCGGCTCGATCGCCGTCGAGAGCCAGGAGGGCCGGGGCTCGACCTTCACCGTCGAGCTGCCGCTGAGGCGCATCGGCGCCGAGGCCGAACCGGCCGAACCGGTCGCCGCCCCCGCGGTCCAGCGCGTTCCGACCCCGACGGGGACCTCGGCGCCGGTCGAGCCCTCGGCGCTCCGCGTCCTGGCCGCCGAGGACAACGCCACCAACCAGCTGGTGCTGAGCACGGTGCTGCAGACTTTCGGCGTCGAGCTGGTGATGGTCGCCGACGGGCGCGCCGCGGTCGAGGCCTGGGGCCTGGGCGACTTCGACGTGATCCTGATGGACATCCAGATGCCCGAGATGGACGGGCTGGCCGCCACGCGGGCCATCCGGGCGGCCGAACTGGCGGCGGGGCGGGCGCGCACGCCGATCGTGGCGGTCTCGGCCAACGCCATGACCCACCAGGTCAAGGAATATCTGGAGGCCGGGATGGACGCTCACGTCGCCAAGCCGATCGAGCTGGCCAGCCTGCACGAGGCGCTGGAGCGGGCCTTGAGCGCCGGCCAGCCGGCGCCGGAGGAAGAAGCGGCCTGAGGCGCGGCTCAGGCGTTCCGGCCCGCCCGGCCCAGCGCCGCGGCGCCGCGGGCCAGCGCCTCGATCCGGGCCCAGTCGCCCGCCGCCACGGCGTCCGGCGGCGTGATCCAGCTGCCGCCGACGCACAGAACGTTGGCGAGGCCCAGATAATCCGGCGCATTGGCCTCGGTGATCCCGCCGGTCGGGCAGAAGCGCACGTCGCCGAACGGTCCGCCGAAGGCCTTGACCGCCGCCGCCCCGCCGCTGACCGAGGCGGGGAAGAACTTGAAGTGGGTCAGGCCGAGGTCGAGGCCGCGCATGACGTCCGAGGCGGTGGCGACGCCGGGCAGCAGCGGGACGCCGGCCTTGGCGGCGGCCTTGGCCAGCGGCTCGGTCAGCCCCGGACTGACGACGAACCGCGCGCCGGCGGCCACGGCGTCGGACAGATGGCCCGGGCCGAGGACGGTGCCGGCGCCGACCACGACGTTCTCGACCTTGGCCATGGCCTTGATGACCTCGAGGGCGGCCGGGGTGCGCAGGGTCACCTCCAGCGCCAGCAGGCCGCCGGCCGCCAGCGCCCGGGCCATCGGGACCGCGTCCTGGACCTTGTCGATCACCAGCACCGGTATCACCGGCGACAGGCGCATGACGTGTTCGATGTCGCGGCTCATGGCTTGGCCTTTCAGAAGAAGATGCTGCCGCCGGCTTCCGCCGCGCCGGCTATGGCCCGGAACGGGGCGAACAGTTCGCGGCCGAGGCCGTGTTGCGGCTGGCGGAAGACGGCCGGCGTCCGGGCGGCGAACTCGGCCGGGTCGACCAGCGCCTCCAGCACCCCGGCGTCGCCGTCGAGGCGGATGCGGTCGCCGTCGCGCAGCCGCGCGATCGGCCCGCCGTCGACGGCCTCGGGGCTGAGATGGATGGCGGCCGGCACCTTGCCCGAGGCGCCCGACATGCGCCCGTCGGTGACCAGGGCGACCTTGAAGCCGCGGTCCTGGAGCACGCCGAGCGAGGGCGTCAGCGAATGCAGCTCGGGCATGCCGTTGGCCTTGGGGCCCTGGAAACGGACCACGGCGACGAAGTCGCGCTCCAGCTCGCCGCGCTTGAACGCGGCCAGGAAGTCCTCCTGGCTATGGAACACCAGGGCCGGGGCCTCGACGGCGCGGTTGGCGGGGGCGACCGCCGAGACCTTGATCACCGAGCGGCCGAGGTCGCCGGTCAGCAGCCGCAGGCCGCCCTCGGGATCGAAGGGGTTGGAGACCGGGCGCAGGATGTCCTCGTCGAGCGAGGCGGCGGGCGCCTCGCGCCAGGCCAGGGCGCCGTCGAGCAGGTAGGGCTCCTTGGCGTAGGCGCGCAGCGAGCCGCCGGCGACGGTCGCCTTGTCTTCGTGCAGAAGTCCCGCGTCCAGCAGTTCGCGGATCAGGAAGGCCATGCCGCCGGCCGCGTGGAAGCGGTTCACGTCGGCCGAGCCGTTGGGATAGATCCGCGCCAGCAGGGGGGTGACCTTGGAGAGGTCCTCGAAGTCCTGCCAGTCGATCAGGACGCCCGCCGCCCGCGCCATGGCCGGCAGGTGGATGGCGTGGTTGGTCGACCCGCCCGTGGCCATCAGCCCGACCACGGCGTTGACGATCGCCTTCTCGTCGACAACCCGGCTCATCGGCGCCTCGCCGGCCTGGGCCAGGGCGCAGGCCCGCTGGGCGGCGGCGCGGGTGAGGGCCTCGCGCAGGGGCGTGTCCGGATTGACGAAGGCCGCGCCGGGCAGGTGCAGGCCCATGACCTCCATCATCATCTGGTTGGAGTTGGCGGTGCCGTAGAAGGTGCAGGTGCCGGCGGCGTGGTAGCTCTCGGCCTCGGCCTCCAGCAGCTCCTCGCGCCCGACCTTGCCCTCGGCGAACAGGGCGCGGACGCGGGCCTTCTCCTTGTTGGGCAGGCCCGAGGTCATCGGCCCGGCGGGGACGAACACCGTCGGATAATGGCCGAACGACAGAGCCCCGATGGTCAGGCCCGGCACGATCTTGTCGCACACCCCAAGGCACAGGGCGGCGTCGAACATGTTGTGGGTCAATGCGATCGCCGTGGCGGCGGCGATGACGTCGCGCGAGAACAGCGACAGCTCCATGCCCGGCCGGCCCTGGGTGACGCCGTCGCACATGGCCGGCACGCCGCCGGCGACCTGGGCGGTGCAGCCGACCTCGCGCACGGCCGCCTTGATGGCGGCGGGATAGGTCTCGAACGGCTGGTGCGCCGACAGCATGTCGTTATAGGCGGTGACCACCCCGACATTGACCGCCTCGGCGCCGCGCAGGCGCAGCTTGTCGCCCAGGGGCGCGGCGGCGAAGCCGTGGGCGAGGTTGCCGCACGACAGCGTCTGGCGGGCCGGCCCGGCGCCGCGGGCCTCGTCCATGCGGGCCAGATAGTCGGCCCGCGTCTCGCGGCTGCGGGCGCGGATGCGCTCGGTGACCTCGGCGATGGTCGGGTTCAAGGTCGCCATGCGGGTCTCTCCTAAACGGCCGGGCGCGGATCAGGGCGCCCAGAAGAACGCGACGGGCGCGCGGTCCTGGCGCAGCAGCGCCCGCACCGGCATTTCGGCCTGATCGTCGCCGGCCAGGGCCCGCCGCCAGGCGTCCAGCTTGTCCTGGCCCTTGACCAATATGGCGATGCGCCGCGTGTCCAGCAGGGCGCGCAGCGTCAGCGACATCCGCGCCGAGGCGCCGGCCGCCTGGGCGACCTCGGCCGCGCAGGCGAACGCCTCGCCGTCCGGGTCGAGGGCGCGCGGCAGGACCGGATTGTGCGGGAACAGCGAGGCGACGTGGCCGTCCGCCCCCATGCCCAGCAGCACGACGTCGAAGGGGCGGGCTATGGCCGCCACGGCGGCGTCGACCTCGGCCACGGCGGCCTCGGGGGTCGGGGCGGCGGTCTTGAGCGGGACCAGCGCCGCCGCCGCCGCCCGTCCCTGCAGCAGGCGCTCGCGCAGCAGGCCCTCGTTGCTGGCGCCGCTGGCCGTCGGGGCCCAGCGCTCGTCCGACAGGGTGACCTGGACGCGGTCCCAGGCCAGGTCGGCCTGGCGCAGGCGGTCGTAGAGGCCGCCCGGCGTCGTGCCGCCGGTGGCGACGAAGCCGGCCCGGCCGCGTGCGTCGAGCCCGGCCGACAGCGCCCCGGCGATCTCGGCGGCCAGGGCCTCGGTCGTGGCCTCGGCGTCGGGGAACAGGCGTTCGGTCGGGTTCATCGGTCGTCCCAGCTGTGGCCGTCGCGCTCGATCAGGGCGTAGGCGGCCGACGGGCCCCAGGCCCCGGCCGGATAGGCCGAGGGGGCCATGCCCTGCCGCTTCCAGCCGTCGACGATCCCGTCGACCCAGATCCAGGCCGCCTCCTGCTCGTCGCGGCGGACGAAAAGGGTGGTGTTGTTCTTGATCGCCTCCAGCAGCAGCCGCTCGTAGGCGATGCGCCGCCGCCCCTGCTTGAAGGCGTCGTCCAGCGACAGGTTGAGGCTGACGGGCTTGAGCTCGACCCCCTCGATGCTGGGCGTCTTGTTCATCAGCGACAGCGAGATCTCTTCTTCCGGCTGCAGGCGGATGGTCAGGCGGTTGGCGCGCAGGTCCTGGCCCGAGAAGATCGAGTGCGGCACGGCCCGGAACTGGATCATGATCTCGGACGACCGCTCCGGCAGGCGCTTGCCGGTGCGCAGATAGAAGGGCACGCCGGCCCAGCGCCAGTTGTCGATGTCGGCGCGGATGGCCACGAAGGTCTCGGTGTCGCTCTCGCCGCCGCCGGTCTCGTCGGCGTAGCCGATGGCGGTGCGGCCGTCGGCCACCCCCTTGCCGTACTGGCCCCGGGCGGTCTTGTTCCAGACGTCCCGGCCCGACAGCGGCCGCAGCGAGCGCAGGACCTTGACCTTCTCGTTGCGCACGGAGTCGGCGTCCAGGTGCGCCGGCGGCTCCATCGCCACCAGGCACAGCAGCTGCAGGATGTGGTTCTGCACCATGTCGCGGATGGCGCCGTAGTCGTCGTAATAGGACCAGCGGCCCTCGACGCCGACGGTCTCGGCGACGGTGATCTGCACCTGCTCGATCGAGACGTGGTCCCAGAGCGGCTCGAAGAAGGCGTTGGCGAAGCGCAGGGCGATGAGGTTCTGCACCGCCTCCTTGCCGAGATAGTGGTCGATGCGGAAGATGCGGCTCTCGTCGAAGGCCGTGCCCAGCACGTCGTTGATCTCGCGGCAGGAGGCGAGGTCGTGGCCCATCGGCTTTTCGACGACGATGCGGCTGTTGTCGTGGGCCAGGCCCGCCGCCTGCAGGTTGGCGCAGATCGGCTCGAACAGGTTGGGCGAGGTCGACAGGTAATAGATCGCCTCCCGCGCGCCTGAGAGCGCGGCCTTCAGCCCCTCGAACGAGGCCGGGGTCTCGGCGTCGACCGCAACGTAGGACAGCCGGGCGCGGAAGCGTTTCCAGGCCCCCTCGTCGAAATGGCCGTCGGCCCGGGCCTTGACCGCCGCCAGGGTCTTTTCGGCGAAGGCCTCGTCGCTCAGCGCCGACCGCGAGGCGCCCAGCACGGCCCAGCCGGCGGGCAGCAGGCCGTCCAACTCCAGGAAGTAAAGCGACGGGAGCAGCATGCGCAGCGACAGGTCGCCGGTGGCTCCGAAGATGACGATGGCGCGGTCAGCTTTCATGGCCCTTGCTTCTACAGGCGGCCCGGAACAATGACAACGTTGTCATTGTTCCGTTATGCGGGATTTCCGCCGATCCAGGTTTCGAGGACGTCGAGGCGGTCGTCGACGAGCACGAGATCGGCGCGGTATCCGGGCGCGATGACGCCCAGCTGGCCGTCCAGGCCCAGGAAACGGGCTGGCGACAGGCTGGCCATGCGCGCCGCGCTCGCCAGATCAACGCCCAGCATGGCCATGCTGTTGCGCACGGCGGCGGCCATGTCGAGGTCGGAGCCGGCCAGGGTGCCGGCCTCGTCGACGCAGACCCCGTCGCGCACGACGATGCGCCGGCCCTGCAGCTCGAAGGTCTTGTCCGCGAGGCCGACGGTCGGCATGGCGTCGGTGACCAGCATCAGGCCGGCCTCGCCCTTGAGGCGCAGCGCCAGGCGCAGGGCCGCCGGATGGACGTGGCGGCCGTCGACGATGATCCCGCAGACGCCGCGCGGGTCCTCCAGCGCGGCCCCGACCACGCCCGGCTCGCGGCTGCCCAGCGGCGACATGGCGTTGAACAGGTGGGTGAAGCCGGTCACGCCCGCCTCCAGGGCGGCCCGCATGGTCTCGTAGCCGGCGTTGGTGTGGCCCGCCGCGACGATCACCCCGGCCTGGCGCAGCCGGCCGATCAGGTCGAGCCGCATGGTCTCGGGCGCCAGGGTGACCAGGGTGCGGCCGCGCTTGAGCGAGGTCAGCAGCGGCAGCCAGCTTTCGTCCAGGGTCTGGAACTTAGACGGGTCGTGGATGCCCTTGCGCCGTTCACTGATGAACGGGCCCTCGATGTGCACGCCCAGCACGCCGGGCACGCCGGCGGCGATGGCCTCGTCGGCGGCGGCGATGGCGCGGGCGATCACCGCCTGGTCGTCGCTGATCAGGGTGGGCAGGAAGCCGGTGGTGCCGAAGCGGCGATGGGCGCGGCCGATGGCGGCCACGGCCTCGACCGACGGGTCGTCGTTGAACAGCACGCCGCCGCCGCCGTTGACCTGGGTGTCGATGAAGCCGGGCAGCAGGACGCCGCCGCCGAGGTCGCGCAGATCGTCCGCCGCCGGAACGCCGTCGACCACGGCCGCGATCCGCCCGCCTTCGACAACAACCGACTTGCCTTCGACGAATCCGTCCGCGGTCAGGACGCGGCCGTTGACCAGAGCGGTAATCATCAGACGGTTTCGGTGACCTTGTTGAGGTTGGGCGGCGAGTCGGGATCATAGCCCCGCGCGAGCGAGAGCGCGTTGGCCATGCGGTAGAAGCTCTGGATCTGCAGGATCGGCTCGACGGCCGGATGGGCGGCCAGGGCGGGCAGGCGCAGCACGCCGGCCTCGCCGTCGCCGGCGGCGGCGGCCAGCATGACGTCGGCGCGGCGGGCGGCGAACTCGGCCACCAGGGCGTCGACGCCCTCGGCCGTCTCGTCGTCCTGGCGGAACACCAGGGCCGGGAAGTCGGCCTTCACCAGGGCCATGGGGCCGTGCTTGACCTCGGCCGAGCTGAAGGCCTCGGCGTGCAGGCCGCAGGTCTCCTTGAACTTGAGGGCCGCCTCCTGGGCGACGCCGAAACCGACGCCGCGACCCAGCACATAGAGGTTGCGGGCCAGCCGCAGGCGTTCGGCGGCCGGCGTCCAGTCCAGCGTCCAGGCCTGGGCCAGCTGGCCCGGCAGGTCGGCCAGGGCGGCGCGCAGGTCCTCGTCGCCGGTCCATTCGGCGACCAGCTGGACGATGCCGGCCAGGGCGGCGATGTAGGATTTGGTCGCCGCGACGCTCAGTTCGGGGCCGGCCCACAGCGGCAGGGTCTCGTCGGCCAGGGCGGCCAGGGGCGAATCGGCGACGTTGACCAGGGCGACGACATAGGCGCCGGCGTCCTTGGCCGCCTGGGCGGCGGCCACCAGGTCGGGGCTCTTGCCCGACTGCGAGATGGCCAGGCACAGGGTCCCGGCCAGCTGGGTCGGGGCGGCGTAGACCGAGCTGACCGACAGGGCGGCCGACGAGGTCAGCACGCCGGTGCGGGTCTCGATGAGGTATTTGGCGAAGGTGGCGGCGTGGTCCGAGCTGCCGCGGCCGCAGGTGACCACGGCCCGGGGCTTCATGGCGCGCAGAGTCGCGCCCAGCCGGACGGCGCGCTCGCGGTTGGCCTGCAGCTGGGCCGCGACCGCGCCCGGCGCCTGGGACGCCTCCAGGAACATGCGCGTGGCCTCGGGGGGGCGGCCCGACGGCGTCGGGCTTGGTGTTTCAGCGGTCAACGCGCGCGCTCCGGACACTGAATGGACTCTAGGACAGGGCGTTCAGTTCGGCGACGAAGTCGTAGGCGTCGCCGCGATAGTAGGACTGGGTGACCTCGACCGCGCGGCCGTCCTTGAGGAAGCTCCGCCGCTCGATCAGCAGGCCGGCGTCCTTCTCCGAGACCCGCATGAGCTCGGCCTGCTCGGCGGTGAACAGCACCGCGCGCAGCCGCTGCAGGGCGCGGGCGGGGCGGTGGCCGGTCTTCTCCAGGGCCTCGTAGAGCGAGGACTGCACGGCGTCGACCGAAGGCAGACAGAAGGCGGCGATGGTCGAATATTCCAGCGCCATCGGCGCGCCGTCGGCGAAACGGATGCGGTGGAACCGGTAGACCCGCGTGCCGGGCGACAGGCCGAGGGTCAGGGATTCCTCGGGGGTGACCTCGCCCTCGGCCTTGCTGAGCCAGACGCTGTGCGGGGTGCGCCCGCGCGAGATCATGTCCTCGGAGAACGAGGACAGCTTGGAGAAGCTTTTCTCCACACGGGCGGCGACGAAGGTGCCGGCCCCCTGGCGGCGGGTGAGCAGCCCCTCGCTGACCAGGCCGTCCAGCGCCTTGCGGACGGTGATCCGCGATACCGCGTATTCCTCGGCCAGGTCGCGTTCGGCCGGCAGGGCGTCGTCGGGGCCGAGCTTCTTCTTCTGGATGGCGTCGCGCAGCACGCGCTGGAGCTGCTGGTACAGCGGCGCGTGGCTGGCTCCGTCCAGCGGACCGATCAGCTCGATGAATGACGCCACGTCTCAACTCCCGCGAATCTGGCGCTCTGCGGCGCCGGTTGAGGGGTCTATGCCATAGTCTATTACCATTTGCATACCAATAATTGCGTGGTTTTCAATTGGTGATGTTTTGGGCTTGCAATTTATCCAGGTTTGATGACAGCGTTACGGCAAGCCCGGCTCAATGCTGCACCTAAGCGCGAAGTCGGGAGCGTAAGTGGTCTTGTATTGGGCTTTATGGAAGAGCCCGGCGAGGGATGCCGGCGCGCTTCAAGGGGAGAGGAACTCATGCGTTTTAGCAGAACCATGCTGATCGGCACGGCCAGTCTGGCGGCCATGCTCGGAGCCGCGCAGGCCGCCCTGGCCGCCGACGCGCCCGCCGCCAACGGCGGCACGGTCGAGGAGCTGGTCGTCACCGGCATTCGCCAATCGTTGCAGAAGTCTCTGGAGACCAAGCGTAACGCCGACGCCATCGTCGACGCCATCACCGCCGAGGACATCGGCAAGTTCCCGGACTCGAACGTCGCCGAATCGCTGTCGCGCATTCCCGGCGTCACCGTCGACCACGCCTTCGGCCAGGGCGAGAAGGTCTCGATCCTGGGCACCGACCCGGCCCTGAACCGCACCCTGCTCAACGGGCAGACGGTGGCCTCCGCCGACTGGTTCATCCTCGACACTCCGGGCCGCACCTTCAACTACACGCTGCTGGCGCCGGAAGTCGTCGGCCGCGCCGACGTCTACAAGTCGCCCGAGGCGCGCGTCGACGAAGGCAGCATCGGCGGCACGGTGGTGATCAACACCCGCAAGGCGCTCGACCTGCCGGCCAACACCATCTCGGGCCAGGTCGGCTATGTGTACAACGACCGCTCGGGCGACGGTAATCCGGCCCTGTCGCTGCTCTACAGCTGGAAGAACCCGGACCAGACCTTCGGGGTCGTCGCCTCGTACCAGCACGCCGAGGACAAGCTGCGCCGCGACGGCTTCGAGACCTACGGCACCATGTCGGGCGCCGACTACCTGGCCAACGCCCAGGGCTGCAACCCGGCGCCCGCCACGCCCGGCGCCGCCTGCACGCCGGGGACCCTGGCCCGCGTCGCCGCCATCGTCGGCAACAACCTCACCGCCCGCGGCCCCAATTCGCTGGCCTCGTCGTTCTTCCAGCAGGACCGCAAGCGCGACGGCTTCACGCTGGGCGTCCAGTACCACCCGAACGACAAGCTGGCGATCGACCTGGACGGCCTCTACGTCAAGGCGTCCTACGACAACTACAACCAGTCCGACTACGCCTTCATGAGCCCGTCGGCCAACGCCCTGACCGGCATGACCGTCTCGAACGGCGTCATCACCGGCGCCACCTTCGCCAACACCTCGCCGGCTGACTGCATCGTGCCGGTCAAGAACTCGGCGGGGGCGGTCACCGGCAGCGCGCCGGGCAACTGCGTCGGCCAGTCCTACCTGGACGTCCAGGACCGCAAGTCCGACGTCAAGACCTACGCCGTCAACCTGAAGGGCAGCTACGACTTCGGCGACGGCTGGCTGGGCTCGGCCCAGCTGGGCACCACCAAGGCCACCGGCGGCACCAAGCAGCAGTACTTCGCCGAGTTCGCGGCCCAGGGCGGCTACAGCTACTCGATCGCCGGGACCCCGGGCGGCGCCCCGACGCTGAACTACGCCACCAACGTCCAGCAGGACCCGACCCAGTGGAAGCTGGGCGCCGGCTGGGACGGCAACTTCCTGCGGCAGCCGACCTCGGACAAGGAAAGCTACGCCCAGGCCGACGTCACCAAGAGCCTGTCGGGCCCGATCACCTCGTTCCAGGTCGGCCTGAAGTACCGCGACCACGAGACCTCGCAGCGCTCCGAGCAGGGCTCGATCAGCAACCTGTTCACGACCCTGGCCCAGATCGGGCCCGGCATGACGCCCGGCGACTATCTCGACGGCTTCAGCGGCGTCTCGCAGGACATGAAGAACCGCGTCACCCTGAACAAGGGCGCCTGGGAGCAGTTCGTCTCGAAGATCCCGCTCAACACCGGCTCGGGCGGCTTCAACGGCTATTCGCCGCAGTACAACTCGACCTTCAACGTCGAGGAGAAGGTCACCGCCGGCTACGCCCAGGCCAACTTCAACCTGGAAGGCCTGCGCGGCAACGTCGGCGTGCGCATCGTCCACACCGAGCAGGTCTCGCAGGGCTTCAACGTCGACACCAACAACAAGGCCACGGCGGTTTCGGTCACCAACAGCTACGACAACGTGCTGCCCAGCCTGAACGTCGCCTACAACCTGCGTGACGACCTGATCCTGCGCTTCTCGGCGGCCCAGGTGATGGCGCGGGCCAACTACGCCGACCTGACGCCGTTCCTGTCGCTGCAGGACACGGTGCACACCGGCAGCGGCGGCAATCCGAACCTCAAGCCCTACAAGGCCAGCAACGTCGACGCGACCGTCGAGTGGTACTTCCAGCCGGGCGCCTACCTGGCCGGTCAGGTGTTCTACAAGGACATCTCGAACTACGTGGTCGCCGGCACGGTGAGCGAGCAGCACTTCAACATCACCACCGGCACCGTCGACCCCTACACCATCTCGCGGCCGTCGAACGCCGGCGCGGCCGAGGTCAAGGGCTTCGCCGTCTCGTACCAGCAGAACTACGCCTACGGCTTCGGCCTGGTCGCCAACTACACCTATTCGGACGCCAGCACCGACATCGGCACGCCGCTGCCCTACAACTCCAAGAACCAGATCAACCTGACGCCGTTCTGGGAGCAGGGGCCGTTCAGCGCCCGGGTGAGCTATTCCTGGCGCTCGAAGTACTTCACCGGCATCGACCGCGGCGACAACATGTTCGTCGACGAGTACACCCAGCTGGACGCCTCGGCGAGCTGGCAGTTCACCAAGCAGCTGCAGCTGACGGTCTACGCTCAGAACCTGCTCGACGAGGACTATTACAGCTACGCCAACGTCAAGCAGCAGATCCGGTCGAACTACCGGACCGGCCGCCAGCTGGTCGCCGCCATCCACTTCAAGTTCTAGTCCCGCGTCAAACGCCCCCGTGGACGCGCGCCGTCGACGGGGGCCTCTTCCCGATTTCCCCTTGCGAACCGAACCACCCCTCGGAGCGGATCGCGCGACTGGACGAGACGGCCCCGCTCGCGGAGGCTTGTCTCGTCCGCCTTTTCTTCGCTTAACCGCGCTGATCGGGGCAAGGTGGCCTCAGGCGCGCGCGGAGTGCTTTTCATGACCTTCAAAGTCCCCGAGGCATCGCCGGTCCGCGCCGCGGCGATCGGCCTGTCCCTGACCGCCGCCCTGGCTGCGGCGCTGACCGCCCCGGCCGCCTCGGCCGCGCCGGCGGTCACGCCCGCCCCCGCCTCGATGGTCGAGACCGGCGCCGGCTTCACGGTCGATGGCGAGGTCGCCGTCTATGTTCCGGCGGGCGACGCCGAGGCGCGCCGCGCCGCCGTCTTCCTGACCGACGCCCTGGCGCGGGCGCGCGGCCTGCGCCTGGCCGTGCACGAGGGCGCGCCCGAGCCCGGCCGCAAGGCGATCGTGCTGCGCCGCGACGGCCCGGCCGGCGACGAGGCCTACCGCCTGGAGACCGGCCCCGGCGGGGCGACGATCTCGGCGGCCAAGGGGGCGGGGCTGTTCTACGGCGCCGTCACCGTCTGGCAGTTGCTGACCCAGGACGGCGACCAGGGCCCGGCCGTCGTTCCCGGCCTGCGCGTCGAGGACGCGCCGCGCTTCTCCTGGCGCGGGGTGATGCTGGATTCGGCCCGCCACTACCAGTCGCCGGCGCTCATCCGCAGCTTGATCGACGCCATGGCCGCCGAGAAGTTCAACGTCCTGCAATGGCACCTGACCGACGACCAGGGCTGGCGCATCGAGATCAAGAAGTATCCACGCCTGACCGAGGTCGGCGCTTGGCGTGTCCCCGCCGGGGCGGCGCACGGGGACATCGACCCCAAGACCGGCAAGCCGCGCATGGTCGGCGGCTTCTACACCCAGGACGAGGTGCGCGAGGTCGTGGCCTACGCCGCCGCCCGCAACATCACCGTCGTGCCCGAGATCGGCATGCCGGGCCACGCCCAGGCCGCCCTGGCCGCCTATCCCAGGCTCGGCGCCGGCCCCGCGCCGGCCGGGCCGGGCGCCGACTGGGGGGTCATGCCCTATCTCTACAATGTCGACGACGGCACGTTCGGCTTCCTGGAGGACGTGCTGACCGAGGTCATGGCCCTGTTCCCCAGCCGCTATGTCCATGTCGGCGGCGACGAGGCCCTGAAGACCCGCTGGAAGACCGACCCGGCCGTCCAGGCGCGCATGCGGGCCCTGGGGATCAAGGACGAGAACGCCATGCAGAGCTGGTTCATCCAGCGCATGGAGCACTTCCTCGAGGCGCACGGCCGCCGCCTGATCGGCTGGGACGAGATTCTCGACGGCGGCGTCGCCGCGAACGCCACGGTGATGTCCTGGCGCGGGATCGACGGGGCGGTGGCGGCGGCCAAGGCCGGCCATGACGCCATCCTGTCGCCGTCGCCGACGCTCTATCTCAACTATCGCCAGGTCCCGCCGGAGGTCGAGGCGCTGGGCCGCGGCGACGTGGTCAGCCTGCAAAGCCTCTATCGCTTCAACCCGGCCCCCGCCGCGCTCGGTCCGGAGGAGCGCAAGCACGTCATCGGCGTGCAGACCAATCTGTGGACGGAGTATGTGCCCGACGCCGCCGTCGCTCAGCGCATGTTGTTTCCCCGGCTGGCGGCCGTCGCCGAGGTGGCCTGGACCCCGGCGGAACGCATGGACTGGAGCGATTTCGGCCGGCGCCTGCCGGTCGAGCTCGGGCGCTACCGCACCCTCGGCCTGTCCTACGACCAGGCCGCGTTGCAGCCCTACGCCGAGGGGCGGGAGGTCGCTCCGGACCGCGTCCGCGTCACCCTGACCACGCCGGTCGGCCTGGGCGAGATCCGCTACACCCTGGACGGGCGCGCGCCGACCGCCACGTCGCCGCTCTACGCCGGGCCGGTCGAGACCGCCCTGCCGGCCACGGTGCGGGCGGCCGCCTTCGTCGACGGCCGCGCCCTGGCCCCCGACCGCGAGCGGCGTTTCGACCGCGTCAGCCTGCGCCGCCGCTCCAGCCACGAGCTGAAGCTCTGCTCGGACAAGGTGGCCATCAGCCTGCCGGACGACGCCGCGCGCGACGGCGGCCACGGCCGCGCCGACCGGGCCTCGTTCCAGGCCGACATCCTCAATCCCTGCTGGATCTACGAGGGGGCCGACCTCTCCGGCGTGCGCGAGATCGAGGTCGGCGTCGGCCAGATCCCCTACAATTTCCAGGTCGGCGACGACCTGAAGTCGCTCAACGACCGCCTCCGCCGGCCCCGCACGCCCGAGGGCGAGCTGGAGGTGCGCCAGGACGGCTGCGACGGCGAGCCGATCGCGGTGCTGCCGCTGAAGCCGGCGGCGGCCAGCGCGGGGGTCACGCGGCTGTCGGCCAGGATATCGCCGCGCGGCGACGGCGCGCATAGCCTGTGCTTCACCTTCGCCCAGCGTCCGGTCTCGCCGGAAGGCGACCAGCCGCTGTGGCTGTTGGACTGGGTCGGCCTGAAGCCGCCGGCCCTGGCGGTCGACGCCGGCCGCAAGCCGGCCGCATAGCAAGGAAGAGTGGGAGCATACCCGTGTCGAGTCTCGTGATCGCCGCGCCGATGCAGGGGTGGGTGGCCCCGCTCGACGAAGCGCCGGATGCGGTGTTCGCCGGGCGGATGCTGGGCGACGGCCTGGCCATCGACCCGACCGGCCAGGTGCTGTGCGCCCCGTGCGCGGGCGAGGTGATTTCGGTCCACCGCACCCGCCACGCCGTGACGCTGCGCTGCGCCAACGGCGCGGAGATCCTGATGCATGTCGGCCTCGACACCGTCGGGCTGGGCGGCGAGGGCTTCGAGACCCACGTCCGCGACGGCCAGAGCGTCCAGGCCGGCGACCCGCTGATCAGCTTCGACATCGACCTCCTGGCCGGCCGCGCCAAAAGCCTGCTGACCCCCGTCGTCGTCACCAACGGCGAGGCTTTCGAGATCGTCCGCCGCCAGCAGGACCGCGAGGCGCGGGTCGGCGACTTCCTGATGGAGGTCCGTCCGCTCGCCCGCGACGGGGCGGTCGCGACGGCCGGGGCGGGGCCGCGCGCCTCGCGCCGGCTGGTCACGCCCCTGGCCCACGGGCTGCACGCCCGCCCGGCCGCCCGGGTCGCCGACCTGGCCAAGCGCTTCGACAGCGAGGTCGAGATCGCCGCCTTCAACCGCAAGGCCAACGGCAAGAGCCCGATCGGCCTGATGGCCCTGGCCGTGCGCCACGGCGACGAGATCACCGTCTCGGCCGTGGGGGCCGACGCCGAGGCCGCCGTCGCCGCCGTCGCCGATCTGATCGCCGGCGGCATGGGCGAGGCCGCGCCGACGGCGGCCAAGACGGCCGTCGCCGCCCCGGAGCTGGAGCGCGAGCCGGTTTCGGCTCCGCTTGACCTCGCCCTGCTGCGCGGGGTGAAGGCCGCGCCCGGCCTGGCCATCGGCCAGGCGGTGCGGCTGGTCGCCCGCGACATCGCCGTGCCGGAGGCCGGAGCCGGCGTCGCCCGGGAGCGGGCCGCCCTGCTGGTCGCGCTCGACGCGGTGCGCACGCGCCTGACCGAGGCGGCCTCCTCGGGCGACCGGCAGCGCCGGGCGATCCTGGGGGCGCACCTGGCCTTCCTCGACGACCCCGAACTGGGCGCGGCGGCCGAGAGCCTCGTCGCCGAGGGCAAGAGCGCGGGCTTCGCCTGGCGCAAGGCGGTCGGCGGCTATGTCGAGGCCCTGCGCGCCCTGGGCGACGCGCGGATGGCCGAGCGGGTGGACGATCTGGTCGATCTCGAACGTCAGGTGCTGGCGGCGATCACCGGCGAGGACGAGGGCGCGGGCCCGGCCCTGCCGCAGGGGGCCATCCTGCTGGCCGAGGAGCTGCTGCCCTCGCAGCTCATGGCCCTCGACGCCGGGCGGCTGGCCGGGCTGTGCACGGCGCGGGGCGGGCCGACCTCGCACGTCGCCATCCTGGCGGCGGCGATGAACATCCCGGCCCTGGTCGCCGCCGGTCCCGGCGTGATGGCCATCGCCGACGGCGCCGGCCTGATCCTCGACGCCGACGAGGGCGTGCTGCGGGTGAGCCCGGACGCCGCCGCCCTGGCCCGCGCCCAGACCGCCCTGGCCCAGCGCGAGCAGCGCCGGGCCTCGGCGCGGGCCGCCGCCCACGAGCCGGCCCGCACCGCCGACGGCGCGCGCATCGAGGTGTTCGCCAACCTCGGCTCGCTGGCCGACGCCCGCGCGGCCGTGGCGGCGGGGGCCGAGGGCTGCGGCCTGCTGCGCACCGAGTTCCTGTTCCTCGACCGCGCCGCGCCGCCGGACGAGGACGAGCAGGCCGCCCAGTACGCCGCCATCGCCGAGGCGCTGGAAGGTCGGCCGCTGATCATCCGCACCCTCGACGTCGGCGGCGACAAGCCGGTGGCCTATCTGCCGATCCCGGCCGAGGACAACCCGGCGCTGGGCCTGCGCGGCGTGCGCGTCGGCCTCTGGCGGCCGCACATCCTGCGCACCCAGCTGCGGGCCATCCTGCGCGCCGCGCCGGCCGGCCAGTGCAAGATCATGGTCCCGATGATCGCCAGCCTCGGCGAACTGCGCGCGGTGCGGGCGTTGCTCGACGAGGCCAAGCGCGACCTCGGCCTCGACGCGCCGATCCAGCTGGGCGTGATGATCGAGACCCCGGCGGCGGCGGTGACGGCCGACATCCTGGCGGCCGAGGCCGACTTCCTGTCGATCGGCACCAACGACCTGACCCAGTACGCCCTGGCCATGGACCGCGGCAATCCGGAGGTCGCGGCCCGCATCGACGCCCTGCATCCGGCCGTGCTGCGCCTGATCGCCCGCACCGCCGAAGGCGCGGCCCGGAGCGGCCGCTGGACGGGCGTCTGCGGCGGCCTCGCCTCGGACCTCGCCGCCGTTCCGCTGCTGATCGGGCTGGGCGTCGCCGAACTGTCGGCGACGCCGGCCCAGACCCCCGACGTCAAGGCGCGCGTGCGCGGCCTGACCCTGCCGCAATGCCGGGCCCTCGCCGAAAAGGCGCTGGCCCTAGATTCCGCCGAGGCCGTGCGCGCCCTGTGCGCCGAAGCCCTGGACCGGGAGACCTGACCATGAAATCGCCGCTCGCCGTGCTTCAGCCCCTCGGCCGGGCCCTGATGCTGCCCATCGCGGTGCTGCCGGTCGCCGGCCTGCTGCTGCGCCTGGGCCAGCACGACCTGCTCAACGTGCCGTTCATCGCCGCCGCCGGCGACGCCATCTTCTCCAACCTCGGCCTGCTGTTCGCCATCGGCGTGGCGGTGGGCTTCGCGCGCGAGAACAACGGCGCGGCCGGGCTGGCGGGCGTGGTCTGCTTCCTGGTGGCGACCAAGGGGGCCGAGACCCTGATCCACGCGCCGCCCGAGTTGTTGAAAGCGGTGGCCAAGGCCCAGGCCGACCTTGTGGTCAGCGCCTTCAAGGACAAGGCCATGGCCAAGCTCAGCGTGCCGCTGGGCATCCTGTCGGGGCTGATCGGCGGGACGTTCTACAACCGGTTCTCGGACTTCAAGCTGCCGGAATATCTGGCTTTCTTCGGCGGCCGTCGGTTCGTGCCGATCATCAGCGGCGTGGCCGGCCTGGTCCTGGCCCTGGCCTTCGGCGCCGGCTACGACGGCGTCGCCGGGGCCATCGACGGCCTCAGCCGCGCCCTGACCCAGGCCGGCGACGTCGGCCTGTTCGTCTATGGCGTGCTCAACCGGGTGCTGATCCTCACCGGCCTGCACCACATCCTGAACAACGTCGCCTGGTTCATCCTGGGCGACTATCACGGGGCGACCGGCGACCTGAACCGCTTCTTCGCCGGCGATCCCTCGGCCGGCAAGTTCATGTCCGGCTTCTTCCCGGTGATGATGTTCGGCCTGCCGGCGGCGTGCCTGGCCATGTACCACGCCGCCCGCCCCGAGCGGCGCAAGGCGGTGGGCGGCATGTTGCTGTCGATGGCCCTGACCGCCTTCCTGACCGGCGTGACCGAGCCGATCGAGTTCAGCTTCATGTTCCTGGCCCCGCCGCTGTTCGCCATCCACGCGGCGCTGACCGGCCTGGCCATGGCGCTGATGGACATGCTGCACGTGCGGTTGGGCTTCGGCTTCTCGGCCGGGCTGTTCGACTACGTGCTGAATTTCCACAAGTCGACCCGGCCCTGGGTGCTGCTGCCGTTCGGCGTCGCCTACGGCCTGCTCTATTACGGGCTGTTCCGCTGGGCGATCCGCCGCTTCGACCTCAAGACCCCGGGGCGCGAGGCGGAGGACGCCATCGTCGTCGCCCCCCGGACCGAGGGCGGCCGGGGCGAGGCCTTCGCCGCCGCCCTTGGCGGTTCAGCCAATCTGGCGACGGTCGACGCCTGCACCACGCGCCTGCGGCTGGTCGTGCGCGACCAGGCGGCCGTCGACGAGGCGGCGTTAAAGGGGTTGGGCGCGCGGGGCGTCATCCGTCCCTCGGCCGAAGCCTTGCAGGTGGTGCTGGGGCCGATCGCCGATCAGGTGGCCGGCGAAATCCGCGCCCGGCTGGCCCAGGGGCCGGTCGAGGCCCTGGCCCCC